>Ga0208387_1000002_pt1 | contig 287501 bp, 285 predicted proteins | sample CryBogCBH27Jul09_FD_184611 | JGI IMG/M metagenome (GOLD analysis project Ga0208387, IMG submission 184611) | Freshwater microbial communities from Crystal Bog, Wisconsin, USA - CBH27Jul09 (SPAdes) | ecosystem: Environmental > Aquatic > Freshwater > Lake | place: Crystal Bog, Wisconsin, USA...
AGGAGTGGTTTAACTGGACGGTCTCGAAAACCGTTATGTAAGAAATTGCATCATGGGTTCGAATCCCATCTCCTCCGCCAATTGATAATTGGATTGAATATCATTTCATTAAAATATAATTTTAAAATTCATCAATTCATCACTTATTTATGTAAAATATAACTAATGAAGTTATATGTTATCAGGCATGCATCTACTAATTTTAACGATGGCGGATATATTAATTCGCAGTATGATGACGGGCTATCAGAAAATGGTAAAAAACAATTAGTTGAACTGGTTAAAAATGCTAAGCATTTAAAATTCGATAAAATCTACTGCTCGTCATTAAGGAGGGCGATTGATACTGCTAAGCCATTGGCGCTTGACCATAATTTAGACATTAATGTCGATGATCGAATAATAGAGGTAGATTTTGGTAAACTTACTGGCAAAAACAGTGAAGATATGATTACCGCGACAGGCAAAACAGCAACCGATTTATTAAATAGTTATGTCTATGACTTTAGTGTTTTTGAGGGTGAGTCTTTCATTCAAGTCAAAAACAGGGTAAAGGAATTTATAAATTTCATTAATCAAAAAAATGAAGATGTGGCTGTTATAACTCACAGTGGAGTAATCAGGTGTATTTATTTCTTAATAAAAAACCAAAAGGTTGGGTCGTTTCCTAATGTAAGTATTCACGAATTTGAAATATAAACATGGTACACCCGATAGGATTCGAACCTAAGACCTTTGACTCCGCAAGCCAACGCTCTATCCAGCTGAGCTACGGGTGCATAAAAACTTAACAGGGGTATTCTATCATAAAAACACCCTATAAACTAATGGCTTATAGTTTAAAATAGCTTTATAGGAGGAGTGCAGGAGTGGTTTAACTGGACGGTCTCGAAAACCGTTATGTAAGAAATTGCATCATGGGTTCGAATCCCATCTCCTCCGCCAATTGATAATTGGATTGAATATCATTTCATTAAAATATAATTTTAAAACGCTGTTTATTTTGGCTTATAGAGAGGGTAGTCCGCAGCTAATTCCTCGCCCGGCTGTATATCTTTTATGGTCCTGAATTTAAAACCGCCATCAAATTCAATAAACTCCGTATTTGGATTTTTAGAATAGTTTATAAAGCCTCCTAGCGGAGTCCTAATGTATCCATCTTGAAATCTATCGTCTTTAACATGAGTAATTCCGAATTCATACTTGGACGGAATTAATTCCTTAGCGAATATGCCGAGTCCATGGATAGGGGATTTCTTGAGTTCTACGTTTTCTGGGAGAGGTAAGTAGTGTTTTGCCATAATTTTACGCCTCTATGTCGAATGACTTGAGTTTTTCTTCTTTTTCTTTGGCATTTCCGGTTTGCAATGAAAGCAATTGAGAATAGATTCCTCCAGATTTAGCTAGCTTACTTGGGGTACCAATTTCATCAACTCTACCATTTCTTATAGTAATTATCTGATCGACATTGGCTATTGTAGAAAGTCTGTGCGCTATTATTATGGTCGTTCTGTCTTTCATTAAAACCTCGAGAGCTTCTTGAACCAAGATTTCACTCTTGGTATCAAGGCTGCTGGTAGCCTCATCCAATATTAATATTTTTGGATTCTTGAGTAGAGCTCTAGCTATGGCAATTCTTTGTTTTTGACCACCACTCAATTTGATGCCTCTTTCTCCGATTTCAGATTCATATCCATTTTCAAATTCTTTAATAAACTCATCCGCATTTGCAGCCTTAGCAGCTTTTATAACTTCTTCTTTTGAAGCGTTGGGGTTTGAGTAGGCAATATTTTCATGAATAGTTCCACTAAAAAGGGCTGGCTCCTGAAAAACTACTCCAATATTTTGCCTTATACTAGTCTCGTTATATTCATTTATATCTTGACCGTCGATTAATATTGCACCAGAGGTAGGTTTATACAATTTCATTATCAGATTGGTGATAGTAGTTTTGCCTACGCCACTCTCGCCAACTAAAGCTATTCTTGAGTTTGGCTTAACCTCAAAATCTATTCCTTTTAGAACTTCTTTTTTATCATATCCAAAATCTACACTATCGAACTTAATATCTCCGTCTGTAACTTTAATAGTTTTTAATGAAGTATTATCTACTTTTGGCTGCCTTTCCATTATCTCAAAGAAATCTTTAGAATCAGCAATTGCCCTCTGAGTAGAATCTACCAAGAAGCTAATTGTAAAAATCGGGATCCTAATCTGCATTGAGTACAAGATCAGGGCTACAGCGGCACCAGGAGTAATTGTGCCCTTAGCTGCCTGATAGAAAATGAATAGGTAAACTAAGAAGAAGATAACATTTAAAGAAAGTCTTCGTACTGCATCGCGCCTGTGCCAATAGATTGACTGTGGGGTATTTACTTTAATAACTTTCTTCAAGTTTTTATCAAGAAAACTTAATTCTCTGGATTCTTGAATAAAACTCTTAACTACTTTGATTTGATTAATACTCTCAATAAATCTTCCCGAGGCTATATCTGAGTACTTATTCTTCTTCTCTTGATAGTCTTGCCACTTCTTACTGCTCTTGAAGGTTAGAGCAACATACACTGGATAGATTATTAACAACAATACGCCTACTTGCCAAGAATAAATAAACACTATGATAAGAGAAAAAATCGTCGAGAACAAAAACTGTAGCATGTTGTTAGTAACTGTTTGAATAAAATTCGTAAGCTGAACAACTGAACGGTTTAATCTATTAACTATTTTTCCAGATAATTCTGTGTCGAAGAAATTCTGATCTAGCTTAAGTAAGTGTTCATAATATCTATAACTCAAGTAATGATAGAGTCTTGAGTTAATTTGATCACCAAAATATCCATTTATATTGTTCAGCACATTGGAAGCTAGATCGGCCAAGAAAATAACAACTGCAAATATGATTAGAAGATGCATATTTGACGATTTGCCTTTTCTTATTTCATCGATAGCCCATCCGGAAACAGCAGGGGAAAGTAGGCCTACCAAACTAACAAGTACTGTTAGTATGCCTATAACTAGATAGTATGGCCATAGTTTCTTAGCAAATTTTAATATTCTAAAAATGTATTCCACTTTTTGTCTTGATATCTCCTTACTTAAGAATTATAACAGTAGTAAATAAAAACGAAAATCATTAAAGCATTAGAAATATTAATTAAAGTGCTCAAAACTGATATTATAGAGAAAATGAATAAAAAACGTTTACTTGAAAAAACTCTTGAAGCGCCATCAATAACTCTTGAAAAAGGTATAAATGAAGGACAAAAACTAGCAAAAAATAATCCTCTTAAAAACTCTCATCCAGTAAGCAAGATGAAGAACTATTGGTACAATCTAGGCCCAGGACTAACAACAGGCGCATCGGATGATGATCCAAGTGGAATAGCAACTTACTCACAAGCGGGGGCGCAATTTGGCTTTAAGTTTTTATGGCTAGCCGCATTTACATTCCCATTAATGGCGGTTGTTCAGGAAGTATGTGCGAGGATTGGCCTAGTTACAGGGAAGGGACTAGCAGCCAACATTAAGACTCATTTTGGCAAAAAAATTTTATACATCAGCACGATTCTTTTATTCTTAGCAAATACATTTAATATAGGCGCCGATCTAGGAGCTATTGCAAGTGGCGTACAGCTTTTAAATAAAGGCTTTAACTTTTACCTATTAGTGATTTTCTTTACCTTATTTATTTTATTGCTTCAGATTTTTACGCCTTACGTAAAATATGCAAGATATCTTAAATGGCTAGCTCTTATATTGTTTACATATATAGTTTCAGCTTTTCTAGCTCACCCAGACTGGCACACAGTTTTCAGTAACGCATTCGTTCCAAAAATTAGTTGGAATAAAAATGAAATTCTAATTGTCTGCGCAATTCTAGGAACTACGATAACTCCATATCTTTTCTTTTGGCAGACATCCCAAGAAGTAGAAGAGCAGAGTGCTGCAGGCCAAAATAATAATGTGTATAGAAATCTAAACGTAGATAAAGAAATAAAGAAGATGAGGATCGATGTTTGGTCTGGAATGTTCTTATCAAATGTAGTTATGTTCTTCATTATTGCAGCTTGTGCTAGTGTGCTTTTTAGGCACGAAGTAACAAATATAAGTACGGCAGCTCAGGCAGCTGAAGCACTTAGGCCATTTGCGGGCAACGCAACTTATCTACTATTTGCAGCTGGAATTATTGGAGTAGCACTACTGGCTATTCCTGTAATGGCCGCTTCTAGTGCATATGCTATTAGTGAAAGTCTTGGAAAAAGGCAGGGGCTAAGTAAGAAGCTACAGAACGGAAGGCTATTCTACGGTGTCATCATACTATCAATGCTTCTAGGAATGGGCTTTAATTTCTTGGGTCTAAATCCAATTAAGGCTCTTATTTATTCTGCTGTACTAAATGGATTGGTTGCTCCTGTAATTCTAACCTTAATTATGCTTCTCGGTAGAAACAAAAAGGTAATGGGCGAACACAAAAGCGGCAGAGCATCCAACTTCTTTGGTTGGTTATTAATTTTCTTTATGTCTATAGCTGGAATAGCTACTTTATATAGTCTGTTTTAAATACTTTTGAATATATTATAGAAATTAGTAGATCCATCATTGAATTCTTGTACTGATGTGCTAAATAGTTCGCTGTCTCCTTGCTGCAATGAATCTACACAGTCTTTTGAGCCCTTGAGCATTAAGTTCAATGCATTAGTAATTTTTGTCTGGGTGGTTGCTACTGGATATTTTTTAACTGCAGCAAGAGCTCCCACGTCAGTAGATAACTGCTGACAATCAGAAAGTGAAGCGGTTTTATCTCCCGCAGAAACGTCCAATTTAAGACTCCCCAAATCTTTTCCTACAGTTGAATATAACTGGTTTACCTTTGAGTAATTTTCAGTTCTCCAAGAAATCGCATTAATGTATGATCCGAAAATTAATGGATATAAAATTGTTCCCATAATAAAATTAAGAACTATTGCTATAAGGAAGCATTTAATCCAAGTATTTACCGCTATTTTAGCTGATAAAGGCTTAATTTTTCTTAGCCTAAAGTAATAAACGCTAAGCCCTATAAGTCCATTTAATGCAAGGACAGCTATCATTATTCTATTCTGCGAAGGAGTAATGGCATCTGTTGGATTCTTTTTTATCTTGCCCGAAAAATTAAAAGAAAGAATAAAAACAATAAGATAAACTATTGGTAAAACCAGCAATAAAATAATGCTATAAAACCTAACAACCAAGTAGGCATATAAGCCTGTTAAAATACAGACCAATAGATTAATGATGATTAAGTTTCTACTTAGGGGCACGTCTGTGGACGTGCTTAATTGAGGCAGACCACCTAGAGGAACCTGCATAGCTGGCTGGGGCGGTGATTCTACTTGAATTGGAGCGGCAGGGATTTGTTGCTTAATAGTATCCTCTACGCTCAATATACTCTCTTGATTTTTTGATGGGGCGGGGGATGCAGGCATTTGCTGCTGAGGCAATGAAACTTGAGCAGGAACTATGGGATTTAGACTGACGGGATTATTGCTGATTGTAGGATTTTGACTAATAGCTTGCTGATTACTTACAGGGATTTGGACAAACTGATTATCAACAGCTTGTGGCTGCTGAGAGTTTTGACTGAGCTGATTATAAGAGTTATTTTCCATTCACCAAAATACCTATGCTTATATTATAACAACATATTTTGATTTATCTCGGATTAAAAAATAAAAGCCCCTAGTGGAGCTTTTATGAATATTTCATTGTCTACAGCGACCTATAAAAATTTTTATTATCTATATGGCGGAGAGAGAGGGATTCGAACCCTCGCGGGAACTCACGTCCCCCTAACGATTTAGCAAACCGTCCCCTTCAGCCACTTGGGTACCTCTCCAGGCTATAGGCTGTGTGTTATGGCGGAAGGGGTGGGATTCGAACCCACGGTGAGTTGCCCCACACCTGTTTTCAAGACAGGCTCCATAAACCGCTCGGTCACCCTTCCAATATAACAGGGGTAATTATATCATTAAAATTTAATTTTACTAACTAAAATCCAATAAAATGCATCAAATTATCGAAAACATCACTATCTTTTTGCTCCAGGGGCATAATACTACTTAAAGCACCTACAACTATCTGCTCATTATCTGCGTCGTAATTAATTATTATTGACGGAGAGAATCTCTTAAGTGGAATAAGAGAAATCATTCCACCTTTTTCTCTTTTGGAAATCGTAAAGTACTTAAAATCATGCAATGAATAAGATTTATTATTTATCTTTATATTGTTCTGGGTGAGTAAATAGTCAATCTTTCGTGGTTTTTTAAGGCCAAAAATAATAATAACAAGCGCACAAAATAGAATAACCCCACAAGTCATAATATCCTTAAACAATAGATAGACGCCCGCACTCAATAAAAGAGAAATAACAAAGAAGCCAACATACCAGAATCCACCCCTATGAGACATGACACTCCCGGCGCTCCATTTAATCTCAAAATCTGGTAGATATTCTGATTTATCAGAGGCGGTATCATCTACGTAATCAAATTGGTTATCAGATTTATCTTTAGAATTCGAATTCATATCTATTATTCTAATGGTTTTTATATTTTTTTTATAATTTTTAATTGGGTGTTGTTAATATTGTGTTGTAAATACGTACTTATAATTGATTTTAAGATAAGAAATATTTTATACTAAAAGAAATACAAAAAGGCAAATGTCTTAAAAAAAATTAATTAACCGGAGGGTAAATATTATGGCGAAAAAGAATCGCGATGATGATCTCTTACTAGAAGAAGACGAAATTACTGCCGCTTTTATAGGAGATGAGGATTTAGAAGGCGTGGGAGCTGAAGAACAGGTAGGTGAAGGTCCAGTAGGGCAGGAATGGGACGAAGAAGAAGCCGTTCCAGGACAGCTTGCAGTTGATGTATATGAAACTAAAGAAAAAGTGGTAGTTAAGGCTAGAACAGCTGGTGTTAACAAAAGTGAACTAGATCTTAGCATTTCAGATAACCAGTTGACCATTAAAGGTACTTTAAGTGCTGGAAATGAAGAAGGAGTAGAGAACTACTTCCTGCAAGAATGTTACTGGGGAGAATTCTCTCGAACTATTCTACTCCCAGTTCCAGTTAAAGAGGATGACATTGATGCGGTCTTAAAAGACGGAGTGTTAACAATTAGTTTCACTAAAGTAAAACAAGACACTGTTAAGAAGATTCAGATTAATTAGTCTATTGAATATCACATTCTTAGATTCTTAATCCTGAAAAAACAAGCACAAAATAAAATCGGTAAACCAACTAGGTCTACCGATTTTTTTGTTATCCAGAGTTTTTATTATTGAATAGAACTTGTAGTTCTCAATACCCAAACAGAAATGGTTCCTGCTAGGGAGGCCACTACTAGTCCAATAATTGCGTACAGAAGAGTGTTTTTAGCTTGATTAGTCTTATCGTTGTTTCCTCCTGAAGTAATGTATTTAGCACCTGCATAAATAATTGCAAATACAGATATAATTCCAACTACTAGCGCAAAGATTCCAGTAGCAGTTTTCGCAACGCTCTTAATTCCTGATTGAACATTTGTTCCACTAGTACATGATGCGTTTCCACCCGTTGCCTGATTGATCCCATTGGTTAGATCGTTTGCAGTACTAGAACATGATGCAGCGCTAACAGAGAGTGCTGGAACCATCAAGCTAACTAGCATAGTTAGAGCAGTTGATGAAACAATTAGTGATTTTTTTATCTTTTTAAACATTTTTTACCTTTCTAATTTCTATTAATCTAAAAATATCATATTAGTTAACTAATTTAAATACTAACTAAGGGTTGAAGAAGTCTTTACTACGGCATGAACTATAAAGTAGGAAAGCGAAACAATAATCAGACCAACGACAGCATAAATAATCATATTTCTTGCAGACTCAACGGTTTTTGGATCAGATCCACCGGTAATAAATCTAAATCCTGCAAATATTATTACTATTACCGAGATAGCTCCCACGACAATAGTTATCGTATCAGTAACAGTTTTAATGATATTACTTAAAGATGAACCTCCATCGTTACAACTTCCCCCAACGGCAGTTAAGCCGCTACAGGCTCCGCTTACTGCATTGGCCGCATATATTGGAGTAGATATTCCCAAGCCCGCCGCCATCGTTAGAGTTGCTATGATTGATATTGTAATATTTTTTAGTTTATTCATTATGTTAATTTATTTAATACTATTAAAATTATGGTCTGACTGAGAGCCACTACTAATACACCAACTATAACATACACTAGGGAGCTCTTTGCTTTAGAGTAAGTGTCTGAATTACCACCGCCGGTAATAAACCTAATACCTATTGATATGATACTAAAAACTGCAACTATACCTGCTATAGTGCTAATAATTTCCAATATAATCTTTAGTGATTGGTATATGGGATTCTTACCACTTGCTGTACTATCTGAACAGAGTGTAGAGCCAGATAAATTACCATTACTACATACTCCTATAGAAGCAGCTCGAACATTTCCTATTGAGAATGTCATTAGAATGAGAGCTGTCAGTGAAAGCATTATTTTTTTCATATTTTAAATTTTCATTATGTTTTGCAATACAAAAGTTACTAGAAGCTGAGCGCTTAAAGAAATAACTAAACCTATTATTGCATAAAGCAACGTATTCTTAGCCTTATTGACACTTTCACTATTACCATTTGCCGTCATGAATTGAATTCCTCCTATGACAACAAAAATAGTTGCAATAATAGCGATTAGGCCAAAAACAAACTTTAATACGGTATCTAAAGTGGAAGATGTTGGAGTGACCGATGGCAGACTAGTAGTACAAGGACCCACAACGGCATCCCCACAAGCTAAGGCTAGATTTTTTAATCCAAGAAGATTTGTTGAAATCATGCCCCCAATAATCCTCCAAGAAATTTAACTACCGCTATTGAGATGCTAACGATGAGCAGTCCTACAGCTGCGGAAATAAGAGTGCCTTTAGCCTTATTGGTTTTGTCTGGAGCTCCTTGAGATGTTAAGTATTGAATGCCCCCATATATTACAAATGCGAATGCTAGATAGAATGCAAACTTTAACAAGATGTCTATTATCGCTGCAATTATGCCCCAAATATCGTTTATTCCATTAATTTGAGGACTTCTGCCGTTGCATGGAATGAATTCATACCATGTAGGAAAACCTAAAAGGCCACCACCTCCACCACAAACAGTTGCAAATATACCTAAATTCATAATTTAATTACTCCTCAAGAATAGGCCAGGAACTAAATAATTAATAATTGCTAATGCAAAAATATAAATAATTAATCCAATCAAGGCTCTTCTAATTCTATCGATAGCTTTGTTGGTATTTTCCGGACTTCCTTGAGATCCAATATATTGAAGACCTGCTATAACAAGAGATATAACAACTACCGCCGAAAAACCAACACTTAGAAACCTAACTATACCCCATATAAGATCAAATATAGGGTTACCGGCACCAGTACAATTAAAATCAATACTAGTTACTACTTTATTGGGGCCCGATCCACAGACCTTACCAGCGAAACTAACACCACTAAATCCCACGAAAGTAGAAAACAACACAAAAGAACTTATAATAATTCGATTTGAGAGGTGTTTTATTTTCATAATATTAAATAAATTATAACCTAAAATATGCTTATGACAAATTGTAGATATTTTACTAATTTAATCTGTTATACTTAAGCATAATGGCCACGTATAAAGTTATACAAGACATAGAAGCGGAAGATAAATTAATTTGGAATCTTAGCTTCAGGCAATTTATATATGCATTCGTTGCTGCAATATTTGCATATATTACTTATGCAATAATTATGGCCAGCAAACACAAGATCTGGTATTTCGGAACTCTAACTGCTCCTGTAGCTTTCTTCTTTGGCTTTCTGGCTTTTCCTTTCATGAGAGATCAACCTACAGAGGTTTGGGCTCTAGCTAAACTAAGATTCATATTTAAACCTCAAAAAAGAATTTGGGATCAAGATGGAGCAATTAATCTAGTGACCATAACGGCCCCCAAGAAAGTGGAGCAGAATCTAACTAATGGACTTTCGCAAACGGAAGTAAAATCTAGACTGGAAGCTCTTGCAACAACTCTGGACACAAGGGGATGGGCAGTAAAAAACATCACCTCTAATCCAGTTAGTTCATATGGCATGAATCAGAACAATGATAGATTAATTAATTTAAATCCTATTGGGATAAACCCTCAGGAAGAAGAAGTTCACGACTTTGAAGATATTTTAAATGACTCAAACCCTGACTTTAGAAAAATGCAGGATTTAATTGAGGCTAACACGAGAAAAAATAAACAGAGACTAATCGACTCAATAGATAGAAATGTTACAGAACCATCTACAACTACAGCACTCCCGGATCTTAATAGTGGCTATTTAGATAACAATAGATTAGAAACATCAAACATGCGGACACTCTTATCTAATCCACAGCCAAAAACAACAACATCAAACACGAGCAATCCATTTATAACTCCAATCCCAAGTCCTCTAATTCCTGATATAATTAATGCATCCTCAGATAATCTTAAGAGTATCACTACCTTATCTAAAGAAGTAAACACGGAACTACCAGTTCAAGAATCTTCTGACGATGGAGAGGTGGTTATATCCCTTCGTTAATCATTCGAGGGTGGGCAATAATATGAATCCTAATTACAACCAACAACCAGTTCAAAATTATCAACAACCTGGAATACCTATGAATCAAGCACAGGTTCCTATGCAAAACATGCCTCAAAAAACAAACCCAAATAGCACTCAAAACAGTTTACAAATAGCCGAGATTCGAGACGGAGTTGTAATCATGAATGATGGATCATATAGATCTGTCGTTATGGTTAAAAGTATTAACTTTGATCTTATGAGCCCTCAAGAACAAGAATCTGTGGAATATGCCTATCAAGGATTTTTAAATTCTTTATTCTTCCCAATTCAAATATTAATTAGAACTAGAAGAGTAGACTTACAGCCATATATCGAAAAACTAGATAAGATTAGAACAGAACACGATAACATGCTCCTTGCCATGCTTATGGATGACTATATTAACTACATAGATAATCTAAGCTCTCAAACAAATATAATGGACAAAAAATTCTATGTGGTAATACCTTATTTCCCAACAACAGATGTTCAAAAAGCTCTATCTCAGAGCAAGAACTTCTTTAAAGGAATAGTAAATGTATTCAACGCCAAACAAGATCATGTGGTTATCAACGAAGCTGATCTCGAACGAGCCAAAACCGAACTTAGAAATAGAGTACAATCCGTTTTAGGTGGACTATCTCAGAGCAATATACAAGGATTACCATTAGATACACAGGAATTAATTGAGCTTTACTACGATACCTACAATCCCGACACAGCTACTAATCAACAAATACGAAATTTTAATGACCTAACCGTAGACGTGGTAAGTAAAGGTGAGGGCGCTGCTCCTCAAGATCACTTAAAACAGGAGCTTCAATAATGTTTGGTGGAAACAAGAATAAACAAATTACTGACCCTATAGCATTAGCTCAAATGCAAAAAACTCAGGAACAGATGGAAGTACAAAATGCATTCCGAAAGGGAATTACCGCCCTTAGAGATTTCATTGCTCCTTCTTCACTAGAATATAAATCAACTTACTTCCAATTAGGAACTCGATTCGCAAGAACATATTATGTGTACGGATATCCAAGAAGTTTATATACAGGCTGGCTTAGCAGTATGGTTAATATTGACGAAGAAATGGACTTAGCTCTATATATTTATCCGGCTGAAACTAGGGTAGTTCTAGATAACTTACGTAAGAAAGTGACTAGACTTGAAGCTGGTATTCAGCTAGATAATGAGCGTGGTAAAACTAGAGATCCAGCTAAGCAAGCTGCTATAACCGATGCTGAAGAAATTCGAGACAAACTCCAAGTAGGTGAAGAAAAATTCTTCAGACTTGGATTCTATTTCACTATTTATGGATTTTCTAATGAGGAACTTGATTTCATCTCTAGAAAAGTAGAAAACTTGCTCGGCCAACAACTAGTATTTTCAAAACCAGCTACATCACAACAAGAACAAGCATTCGCAAGTAATGTACCTCAAATGTACGACCAGCTTCAAGTAAGAAGAAATATGAGCACGGGAGCTCTAAGTACAACATTCCCATTCACTTCAGCAGACTTATCTCAAGATAACGGAATCTTGTATGGAATAAACATGCATAACTCCGGATTAGTTATTTTTGATAGATTCTCATTGGAAAATGGTAATTCTGTAGTCTTCGCTAAATCTGGTGCAGGTAAGTCATTCGCAGTCAAGCTCGAAGCTCTAAGAAGCTTAATGTTTGGAACTGAGATATTTATTATCGACCCAGATAATGAATACGAAAAAATGTGTGATGCAGTAGGAGGAGCTTACGTTCACTTAAGCCTAAACTCACCAACCAGAATAAATCCTTTCGACCTTCCAGAAGTAGTAGATACCGAAGAGGCAGACAATGCACTTCGTGGAAACTTAATAACACTTCACGGCCTACTTAGATTAATGATGGGAGGAGCACAGTCTCAAATACTTGGTGGAACTGTAACAAATAGCAACATGCTTACACCAACCGAAGAAGCAGACCTGGATGCTGCACTTATTGAAACCTACGCTAAGGCTGGAATAACTAACGATCCTTTAACTCATAAGAGTCCGCCACCAACTGTGGTTGATCTTTATGATACATTGCTTCATATGGGTGGAACAGGTCCATCTCTCGCTCAAAGACTTAGAAAGTATACTACTGGTACATTCTCAGGAATTTTTTCTCAGCAATCTAACATAAACATCAATAATCCACTAGCGGTATTTAGTATTAGAGACCTTGAAGATGAATTAAGGCCAGTAGCTATGTATATAGTTCTTAATTACATTTGGAATAAGACAAAGGTAGATAAAAGAAAGAGAATCCTCATAATTGATGAAGCTTGGCAACTTATGAAGTATGAGGACTCTGCAAGCTTTATTTTTAGTTTATCTAAGAGAGCTAGAAAATATAACCTTGGTATTACTACAATCACTCAAGACGTTGAAGACTTTATGGGCTCAAGAATGGGTAGGGCAGTCGTAGCAAACGCATCGATGCAATTCTTAATGAAGCAATCTACTTCTGCAGTAGACGTACTAGCAGATGTATTCAAATTAACAAGCGAGGAGAAGAAGAGACTAAGTTCATTCCCGGTAGGTCAGGGCTTATTCTTTGCCGGTCAAAACCACGTACATATTCAAGTAGTAGCAAGTCCAACTGAAGCCGAACTAATTAATACAAATCCAAATAAGCAACAATCTCCAACAAACTTTGAAGGTACGGGTGGAGAGATTAACATTAATCAGTCGCAAGCTCCTGCGTACTAATTAGACTCGCTAAGTTTAATAGCCTTACAATGTCCTTTAAACTCTTTTGCGGCTATGTCTGCATCCGTGGTTGTAATAAAACTCTGATACTCCTTAACTAGATATGTTAGAGAGTGACGTCTGTTTTCATCAAGTTCTGAGAATACATCATCTAGCAACAATATTGGTCTAAGATTTAAGTATTTTTCTAGCAAAATAACTTCAACAACTTTCAAGGACAACATAGCCGATCTAAGCTCTCCACGTGAAGCCACGCTTATTGCTGGCTTATCGTTAAATAAAAGCCCGAAATCGTCTCTATGTGGGCCTGAGGAGGTAAAACCCATCGCAAGTTCTAGTTGGAATTTATCTTCAAGATTTTTTAATAGATTATTAGAATAATTATCTAAATTAATATTGCTTGAATAAACAATTAATACATCCATATTCGAATTGGATATTTTTTTATAATTACTATTAAGTAATGGATTAATTTCTTGAACTATAGCAACTCTTCGTTTAGTTATTTTCTCAGCCAACTGAACTAATCTAATATTCCAAGGAAAAATCTGCTCATAATCATTAGGGCCAAGATCTTTAAGTAATCTATTTCTTTGAAGTAAGACACGGTTATACTGGGATATATCTTTAGCGTAATGAATATCTATTTGCTTCAATAGATTATCTAAATAACTTCTTCTGCCATCAGGAGAAGATGTAAGCATATTTAATATATTTGGTTCAAATAATACGACAGGATCCTTCATTGAGGAGGGAAGTCTTTTATATTTATTTTCGTCTATATCAAAAGTCTTTAGATTATTCTCATACTTTAATACTCGAATATTTCTATCAGTTTCAATATCTAACCTAAACCAAGACTCATTCTCTTTTACTAGCATAGGATCTTTAACCCTATAAGATGATCCTGTAAGATTCACTAGAATACCTTCAATTAAAGATGTCTTACCGCAAGCATTAGGCCCAACTATAATATTTACTTGTTCATTAAATTCAAACTGCCTGTCTTTAAACAGTCTAAAATTCTGCAACCTAATACTGTAAATCATCTTAGGTTATATTTTATGCTTTTAGGGGCATAATTACATGTAGATAATCTTTACTCTTAGGATCACTAATAACTATAGGTTCAACCTTAGAGTTAAAACTAAACTCTACATCTTCGCCGTTCATAGCATTAAGTGCTTCAATTAAGAACTTAGAATTAAGAGTTACGCTTCCTTCTCCAGTAACTTTAGCATCAGCCTTAGAAGAGTTTTCTCCAAGTTGACTAGCTAAAGCACGAATGTGTATATTTTGATCAACTTCACTAACTTCAATAGTTATACTTCCAGCGGTTTCTTTAGCAAATAAACTAGAAACCTTAGTTATACTAAGAAGATCAGATCTCTTAACAATGGTTTTTATGGACTGGTCTTTAGGAATAATAGCCTTGTAAGCAGGGTAGTTTGAACTAATCAATCTCGTAACTAATTCGCTATCTCCAACCTTAAACATAGCTTGTTGTTCGTCAGTAACTACATTAACGCTTTCTATACCTTCATCTAGTACTCTCTGTAATTCATGCATAGCAGAAGCCGGAACAAGTAATTTAATTTCTTTATCTGTTGCACCAATTTCCTTCTCAGCTAACCTAGAACTATCTGTAGCTACCATAAATAATTTACCTTCATCTGTGTGAAGATAAACTCCAGTTAAAACAGGTCTACTATCTGATGAGGCCGCTGCAAAAACAACCTGAGATAGTCCTTTTCTTAGAACATCTGCATCCATTGAGAAAGTTTCACCTTCTTCAATAGCTGGCATGACAGGGAAGTCTTCAGCATTAATTCCATTTATAACTGAGTCGTACTGATCGGTAACTATCTTAAGCTTATTATCTTCCAATTCTAGGCTCACAACTGAACTAGGTAGGGAAGCAATATAGCTTGAAAATAGGTTTGCTGGAATAGTGATCAATCCTTCTTCTTCGATCTTAGCTCCTACGAAGTGGGTAATTCCAATTTCTAGGTTAGTAGCACTTACACTTAATCGATTCTTTTCTGCTTTTAATAATACGTTTGCTAGCACTGGAAGTGTTGAATGAGAATCTGCAATACGTGCAACTAAACTCAATGCTTTATTTAGATTTTCTTGTGTGACTTTTAGTTTCATATTTTCTTATCCCCTCTGCTTAGTATTATTAATAATTAAGTAATTATATTTAGTAGTAGTTATTATAGGTACTGTGGATAGTGTGTAAAAAGAACGTATTATATCTGTAAAATTGAACAAATTTACTGTGTTTAAACTGCTTAAAAAGTCGTTGAAATTTAGTGTAAAAGTAGGGGACTTATGCATAGCCAAAAAACCTGCAATGTTTTGTGTGTTTATAACCACAAATTTTGTATACAATTTGTGCACAGCTTTTATACACGTATTAAACATATAATTTCTCCTTAATTTCAAAGATAGCTTTTTTAATATCAGGACTTCGGTCTAGTTCGTTAACCATTTTTTCAACGGAATGTAGTGCGGTTGTATGATCTTTTCGGCCTAGTTCTCTAGCAATCTTTGGATAGCTAAGTTTTAGTTCTTCCCTTAATAAATACATAGCTACTTGCCTAGGAACTACTATATCTTTATCTCTTTTAGGCCCCATTAAATCTTCTAGGCTGATCTGATAGTACTTAGAAACCTTGTCTATGATAGTTTTCGAGCTAAGATGCTTAGGTCTATTCTTGTTTGCTCCAATAATTGATTCAGCTGCTTCAAGTGTTGGCTTAATGCCTCTCATTTCACAGAATGCGAGTAACTGATTTAACATTCCCTCTAGTTCTCGAACATTAGATGTATTAATATTGGCTAAATAATTTACTACCTCAGGATCTAGATCTATTTCTAAGCTATCTGTCTTGGTCTTCAATATTGCGCATCTAGTTTCATAATCTGGGTACTGCATGTCTATGCTCATTCCCCATTCAAATCTACTCTTTAGTCTATCCTCTATAGATGATATTTCTTTAGGCGGTTTATCTGAAGAAAGAATTATTTGTTTTTCATTCTGATGAAGTGCATTAAAAGTATGGAAGAATTCTTCCTGAATCTTTTCTTTTCCGGCAATAAATTGAATATCGTCTACTATTAATACGTCCGCAGATCTATAGAAGCTAGCGAATTCAGCGGTTTTCCTCTTCTTAATGGAATCTACAAATTCCTGAACAAATTGTTCGGTAGATATATATAAGATATTAAAATCTGGATTATTCTTTTTTAATGTATTACCTACAGCTTGCATTAAGTGGGTTTTACCAATACCAACTCCACCATATAGAAATAGCGGATTATATTTATTTCCTGGTTTTTGAATAATTGACTGACAAGCTGCAAAAGCTAGCTCATTACCACTACCAACCACAAAGTTATCCATAGAATATTTTTCAATTAGATTTTGTCTATATGAGTGAGTTAACTCATTTGAATTAGGATTTCTAGAAGTTTCAGTTTGCCTAATTGTTGGCTCATTATTAATAATTACCTTTTCTTCTTCTGATGAATTCTTGTTCTTAAGATTAGATATCTTATATTCAATCTTAGGATCTTCAATCCCGTTCTTCTTAAGAGTCTCTGAAATGAGACCCATATATCTTTTCTCTAGCTGATGCTTAGCAAAAAGATTATGAACCTCGACAATTAGGTTAGAACCTTTTATGTCCAATAGTTGAGTGCCCTTAAACCATGTAAGGAAATTACCCTTCGAGATAGATATTTCTATTTCCCCTAATACAGTTTGCCAGAGACTGCTCTTATCCATAAAACTCCTAAACTATTTAATACTATTAAAACAGATAATAAATACTTTTCCACAGTATTTTATTCAACACTTTATGAAAGATGTTAATTTTTGAAACATCTGTTTAGTTATGCACACTAAGTAATCTTCTCTGTTAATCTGTGGACAAACTAATTATAGAGGTGGATAAAGTAGTCTAAATGGTTGAATAATATTGTTAATTTTACCTATTTTAAGGTAGAATATATCTCATGCCTAAAAGAACACACCAACCTAAGAAAAGAAAACGATCTAAAGTTTCTGGTTTTATGAAAAGAATGAGTTCCAAGTCAGGACAAAACATTCTCAAGAGAAGAAGAAACAAAGGTCGAAAATCTATAAGCGCTTAATCTAGGCGCTTATTTGATTTAACTTATAAATAATCCTTTATGTTAAGTAGAAAAAATAGATTTCATGGCAGAAAAGGAATTAACTCCGTATATAAGTACGGAGAAAACTTTAATTTAAATAATATTAGTCTTCGTATTCTAAAAAGAAATAATTATGAAGGAAGAGTGGCTGTAGTAGTATCAAAAAAAGTAAGTAAATCTGCAGTAGTTCGTAATAAGATTAGAAGACGTATTTATGAAGCAGTTAGACTGCTTCAACCTAGGTTAAATGGTAATTACGATATGGTTATAAATATATATAACGAATCTGCATATGATATGAAATACGAAGATCTTTTTGTAACCCTAGAAGATGTATTTAATAAAGCAGGATGTTTAACAGATAGAAAATCTTAGGAAACATGTTAATATTAATTAATAAACGAGGATTATTAATTAAATGTTTACAGCCTTTATCGTTAAGCCACTCTTTAACTTCTTAGCTCTAGTTTTAGCTTTAGTTCCAGGACACAACTTTGGTTTAGCTCTTATTATTTTTACAATTCTTATAAGAATTTTACTTTGGCCACTTCTAAGAAAACAGCTTCATCAAAATAAGAAAATGATGAAATTGCAGCCAGAAATTAAGAAGATTAAGGCTGCTACTAAGGGCAATAAACAAAAAGAAAATGCCATGATAATGGAACTCTATAAAGAAAAAGGTGTTAATCCACTAGGCACTTTGCCAATATTGATTGTGAACCTAATAATTCTTATTGGTCTAAATAGTGTTGTAAGTAGAATAATTCATGACCCAAGTACTATAGTAAGTTTTTCTTATTCACCACTTAGAAACTTAGAATTTATTAAGCACTTGGCAACAAATATACACTTATTTGATCACACTCTTTTTGGGATAGTTGATCTTGGTCGTACGGCCATAAATAAAGGCCATGTCTACCTACCCGCTTTAATCGTAGTTATTGCAAGTGCTGTAATTCAATATTTCCAAGGAGCTCAATTACTACCTAAATCTAAAGACCAGAGAAAACTTAGAGACATTATGAAGGCTGCAAGCAAGGGTGAACAAGCTGACCAAACTGAAATTAACGCAGCAATCGGAAGAAACACTAAGTTCCTACTCCCTTTCATGATCTTTATAGTTACAATCGGCCTACCTGCAGCTCTAAGTCTATACTGGTTTACGGGTGGATTAATTGCATACCTGCAGCAAGCTACAGTACTTAAAGAAGACGAAGAAGAAATGGAAAATATGGCTGATGGTAAAAAGGTTACTTCAGAAATACCAGAAGCTGAAATAGTTGAAAAGAAATCTACTAAATCCAAAAACACTAAAAAAACCTCAAATAATAAAGTTAAAAAGAGGAGGTAGTTATGAACGAATCTAAAGAAGAGGCAATATTATTTGCTAAAAAATACCTAGAAGATCTTTTATCTTTCTACGGTTTAAATACCGATGTGCATGCATCTAACGAAGATGATGTTATAACTCTTGGCGTTCCAAGTACTAGACTTAACGGATTTCTAATAGGTCAAAGAGGCGATAATATGCGCTCAATGCAATACATAACATCCAATGCCTTAAAGAATGCTAATTACGCATATACAAGAGTTAATGTAGATATTGCAGATTATAAGAAACAGAGATCTGAAAGACTTAGGGAGAAGGCCGAAGAGTGGATGAAGCAAGTTGTAGAAAATAAGGAACCTATGGATCTAAAACCAATGAATGCTGCTGACCGTAGAGTAGTGCATAATTTAGCTCAAGAGTACAACTTAGTAAGTGAATCTGTCGGTGAGGGTAGAGACAGACACATTGTTTTAAAGATTAGTTAATTACTAGGACTATATAAGTAATTTTTATTTAAGAATAGGCCGTAAGTTTTATCTTTAGAACAAGATACAATACTTCGACATACAGCTGCGTCATATTTCGCGTAAGATAAGAAGATGTTTATTTTATTATCCAAGATATTTCCATATAAATTCTGATCCATGTCATGCACTGGGTATCCTATGTAGTAATAAATCGGTATTTTAGCCATGTCTTGATATTTATTCTGCTCGTATGTTTCGTAAGCTGCTGTAGTTATTTTACTGGTAGTTAGATGGTCGCTGTGGTCTGGTCGAGACATAAAAGATACGTTAGCTTGTGTTCGTATAATTGCAGGATTTATTTTTACAAATAAAGCTACTATTAAAGACTCTAATTGATCTAGACTGTAATTTGACTGTTTATCTACAGAGTCAATTGAGCTAATTTGTTGACTATATAGCTTAGAAAGTGACTCATATTTCGTGCTACTAAAACCTGTTCCGTTTGGATTTCCGTCCGGTAGACCAATGAATATTAAAGATATATCTGGATTATTTTTTATATTCGCTATTTGAATATACTCTCTCTCTGCAATTTGAACATTGGTAGTTGTCCAAGTAGGATTATTCAATCCAAGCATTTTTGCGTAAGCGGCCTCTGCGCCCTGCTGTCTTTTAATCCAGTAGAATTGATCATTTCCTCCATCCCCAGCAGTCATATAAATAGTTCTGATACATTTATTTGTAGTTATGTCATTGTAAACTTGTGGATTTATGAATAGCAAATCATCATCCTCATGGGCAACTACGTTTACACTGGTGGCTTTCGAACAATTAAAATTAAAGTCTGAGAAAAGTGTTGGTTTTAATGTATCTGTTAATTGAGACACTGTTAGTCCATTATTTCGCTTCGAAGTATGATCGTAGAAAAGTATATATTCCTGAGGGTTCGTATAGGTTCCTGAGATAATAGCACTGTTATCTGGTTTACCAAATATCAACTTAGTTTTTTCATTACTACATCCTGGAGTATTAGCTAGCTCTTTATCTATAGTTAGAATTAATGAGAAGCTAGCTTTCTTTAACTTATGATTTGGTTTAATTTCATTATTATCTCCATCGCATGGATTATATGAAACTATCCTAACTTTAGAATTCATGTATTGAATAGGGTAAACTCTCCAATAATCCCCAACAAGATAATCATTTTTGTGATTTACATATGCGGAAATTATTTGTCTATCTTTAGCGATAATAGAGTTATATGCAGCATACTGTTTATTGAAATCTGTCTTGAAGCTAAAGACAGCAATTATTATATTAATTAATAAAACAGAACCCACTATTAATAGATTCTTGGATTTAATTTTCTTATTACCTATAAAGTAGGAGGCCGTAATGAATCCGCTAAATAAGAATAATGCTAAGTATCTAGCATCAGATGCGTAATAGTGATTAGTTATTATGAAAACGATTAAACTAACTAGGCTAGATGCGATAAGTGCAATTACCGTCTTATATTCCGCACCCTTACCTTTATATAGGTTTCTTTTTCTAATAAAATTAAAAGTAGAATAAGTTAAGAAAGCTAGAATTAATAAATCGATAAGATAATTAATCGAAGAAATTCTAGTTAGGCTATGAAGTAGTTCGGATGGATATTTTTTAATCTCTAAAACATTATATGCAGGATTGGCGCCGAAGTTTGTAAGTATTCCGGTAACACTAAAGAAAAACCCAATAGCTAGGTCTTTAAAGTTTGTAATGAAAGAATAGTAAGAGGAGATATTTCCAGAGCTAATATTTGATAATTTATAGTAGTTAATTAACCAAACGCTTAATGAGCTAATAGCTACCGAAACTATACCTATAACCAACCATGTATTGATTGATTTAACTTCGTTCCATTTACGTTTAAATATTAGATAAATAAGAGAGATTATTGCCCCGCCTAAGCTAATGGCCATGAATAGATGATCACTAAGAATTAGGAGAAATAGTAATAATATCGAGATCAATACTCTTAGATCTGTAAGCTTTCTGATTTTGAATATCATATACAAAGAAATGATGTAGATGATATATTCTATATTTCTAGTTGTCAGCATTGCCATATTTACCGGAAGAAGAGATCCTGGAGCTGATTGAATCGGAATCATTAATAAAACTGAACTAAGTGCTAATAGTAGTGTGCCCAATACAAGAGGCCTTTTTTCAAATTTATACATAAATAAGGCTAAAGCGACCACTGTAATTAAAGCGAGTAATACTGTAGAAATAGTGTAAGAAGAATGAGAGTAATTAAAATATTTTATTAACCAAAACAAAGGCCACTTTAATATAAAGCTATGGGCACTTTTGATTGAAAAATCATTGATACTGCCATGATTATCAAAATAATGAGGAAAAGCTAATTGATCTGAATTTAATGATTCAACTTTAGCTGAATAGTAAGCCCAGTAGATAGTTGTAGTAAGTAAGATTATTCCTGAAAAAGCTAAATAAATATATTTAGGAATACTTAAGCTCATCTCATAGGATTTTTTTCCAATTTGTATTTTTATTTTTTTGTTATTCATTACTTCTAAAGATTATCTTATAAAATAAGTAGTTCCAACAAGTGCAAATTACAATTACTAATGACCTTATTATATATACACTCAAATATTTCTGAGCCACATAAACCATCAACAAACTGAATATGTAATTAAATAAGACTAGTCCACCATATTCTATTATTTGTCTTAACACAATTGATGTTTTCTTTTGGTAACTTCTAAATGTAATAATTTTTTGCATAAAAAAGGCCACAATTAGCCCAACCCAAAAGCTTATAGATACTGAATAAAGTGAAGACAGCTTAAATAAATGGACCAGTAAATATAAAGTAAGCATTTCAATTAGATATGATGAAGCTCCAACTATAAAATATCTAATAAGCTGAGGGCTCATTTTATACCTATTGAATTTTCCTTGTCGATCACATAGTTAGGTCTATTTTTACTCTCCAAGTTAATCTGAGATATATATAAGGATATTATTCCTTGAGAAACTAAAACTAATCCTATTAGGAATAAGATTAATATACTAAGCTGTGCGGTGCCTGTGAAATTCCAGTTAAGTGGATCGCCTAGTATTAGCTGCTCAATTATTACCGATAATCCTAGGAGCAGGGATACTGCAGTGATTAAAGTTCCAAGAAGTCCAAACAAATAAAGTGGAGTAGACGACATGGATACAATTGAATTTTGAGCAAGCATTAATAGTTTTCTAAATGAATAGGTGGCTTTGCCAGCAATTCTTTCTGGTGATTCGAAGTAAATATATGACCTCTTAAATCCTAGCCAATCGATTAATCCTCTAGTAATTCGATTATTCTCTTTTAATTTAGTAAGTTCTGCAATAACTTGCTTATCTAATAATCTATAATCTGTGGATCCAGGAATGGTTTTGTCTCCTGAAAGACGGTTAAAAACCATGTAGTATAACTTAGCAAACAACTTTTTGCTTACGCCTTTTTCACTATTCTTCCTAATACCAACAACAACTCTAGAGCCACTATTCCATTCATCTATGAATTTAGAAATAAGTTTTGGAGGGTGTTGACCATCTGAATCCATACTTATTGCCATGTCACCTTCAGCCTGATCATAGCCCGCACTGAGGGCATATTCTTTTCCAAAGTTTCTAGAGAAGTTTACTACCTTAATATGGCTGTCCGTCTTGGCTATTTTATTTAAAACATGAAGAGAATTATCTGTTGAGCCGTCATTAACATATATAATTTCATGATTATATTGATTCTCATCCAAGGCCTCTTTAAGTAGATGATGAAATTTTTCTATTCCAGCTTCTTCATTATATAAAGGTACAACAATACTAATCTTCATAATAATTAAGTATATCAGAAAGAGATATTCTTAATTTTAGCTAAATTAATAATAATTCTGATATATTTTAAGTTAGTGAATTCCATTAAAGACAAAATAATTAGAACTTACGAATACGTTAAAAAACGTCCAACACTGGCGGTTTTTATTGGTTCTTTGATTTTTATCTTGGCAATAGTTATTTTATTCACCTACTCGAATGTTCTTGTTTATAATTACAATCCTAACAGGTCAGGTCAGATAACCGGACTGGGCAAAGGCCAACCAATACTCCCCGCACTTGTTCAATACGACAGTGGCCACTATAAGGATGTTGCTATTTATGGATATAACAAGGACATTAATGCAGCGTTTCTTCCATTATTCCCGCTCTCTATTAGATTAGTTCATAAGTTTATCCTAAATATTGATCTAGCAAGCCTTATTGCTGCTTGGAGTTTTCTTGTCTTAGCGGTAATAGCTTTCTATAAATTTATAGAAAGTGAAATAGAGAAACACAATCTTAAGTTCTCGCCATATATATTGTTGGGACTAATAGCCATATTTCCAACATCTTTCTACTTTGCGATTCCATACACGGAAAGTCTGTTTCTTCTTCTATCAAGCTTAGCTTTTTTAGCATACAGAAGGAATCTTTATTACGTCTCGGCAATTTTTGCTTTTTTGGCAAGTTTAACTAAATACCAAGGCCTAGTATTTGGCCTATATGTTTTAGTAGATGTTATCTATAAGAAACGAGACTTTATAAGAAGATCAATCCCAATGATTTTCGCGGGACTCGGCTTTCTTTCATATATGTATTATCTTTACGTCAAATATAAGAATCCTTTTGAATTCCTTAAGGTAGAGAAATATTGGGGCAGGGATTATGGAAATATTTTAATGAATCTGGTTCATTCTTTTAGGCCCGAATATATCTGGTATATACCAGTAATAGTTATAGCCCTTTACGGAGTATATAAATACCTTGAGAGGCCTTTCTTTTGGTATGGCTTAGTTTATTTATTACTTCCACTATCAAATGGACGTATAGACGCTCTGAATAGGTATGTACTAACAGACTTGCCTCTATTCTTGGGTCTAGCTGCAGTATATCTTGCTTGGAATAAGGTTTACAGATTTATGTATGTTTTCGGTTCCGGATATTTACTCTGCATGTCGATAATGCTGTTTGCTAACTCATACCTTGTAGCTTAGATACTATAAGGCTCTATCGTATACTTTTAAGGTTTCTTCTGCCATTTTTTTCCAGGAGTATTTCTTAGCCTGAGAATATCCCTTTTTGATTAGTTGTTCTCTTAACTTAGGACTAGCTATCACTTCACTAATTCTAGTAGCAATTTCAGATACATCTTTAGGGTTGAAGTAAGTGGCCGCATCGCCGTAGATTTCGGGAAGGCAAGTAGCATTAGAGCTAATAACTGGAGCTCCGTGAACCATAGCCTCAATACCTGGAAGTCCGAAACCTTCACTTAGGGAAGGGAATACATATGCCTCTGTATTTTGGTATAGCCATTTGAGTTCTTGCTCATTAACAAAACCAGTAAATACAATATTTTTAAATTTCTTTTTTTCAATCCAATTTTTAATATCTTGGTAATTTGCATCTATTTTTCCAGATAAAGATAAATATAAGTCAGGATTTATTTTTATTATTTCCTGATGTGCTTGGATTAATCTTTTTAGATTTTTATGTGGTGTTGGTCTTCCTACATACATTATGAATTTCTTGCCTACCAGATCTTTGGCTGCTAGTGGTTTTTCCTTAACCAAGTCTGCAGCCTCATACGTAACTATGATCTTAGAGTTATTAATTTTTGCGAATTTATGAATATCTTTTTTTACGAATTCACTAGGAGTTATTATGTATTTAGATTTTCTGGCCACAATGATATTCACGTACCTATATATAAGTTGTTTAAATTTAAAAACTAAATAATTTTTATCTGGATTATTAAATCTAAGAGTAGTTAGGTCGTGCATCGTTGTGACACTTTTACCTTTGTATCTAATAGGTTGCTGAACTATTCCAAAATGCACCAAGTCGGGCTCTATAGCTCGGATTATTTTATTTAGTTCTATTTGCTCCTGAAAACTAAAATCCTTAACATCCGTTACTACTTTGCTATATTCAGGGGCAATTTTATTAAAGAATTCTAATCTATTTGGCTTACATAAAATTATAAAGCGATGATCTGTCTTAATATTGCTTAGATGTTCAATTAATTTATCTATGTATCTACCGGTTGTTGTTCCAGATTCCCTAGCATCTAATAATATATTCATTTACTTATAATCCCTAAACTGAGAGTATTTCTTAAAACTCTTAACTTTTTTGCATTTGGAGGTAAGTCTTTTACAACTAAACTCCAAAGCTCAGACGATTTTATTTTCTTGGAGCTTTGTATTTTAAATCTTTCCACTATCTTTTTAGGAATTAATATTAATGATACGAAAACTCCTTTTATTGCATACTTAAAATCACCTCTAGATATAGAGCTAAAAATAAAAGACACATAAACAAAACTGAATCTAAGCATCGTCGGTAATAGGTATCTAGTAGGAACATTTTTTATTAGAAGCCACGGAAGATTTTTTGTTGTTTGATATGTTGTAAAACCTTTTATTTTTTTACTTGAAGCACCAATTTGGTGATAAGTTATAGCCTTGGGTTCATATGTTACCTTCCAACCGGCTATTCTAGCTCTGAAGCTTAGATCGACATCCTCATAGTAGGCAAAGAAATCTTCATCAAATAGTCCAATATCCTTTAACATTTCAGAATTATATATACTAGAGCCTCCAGATGCTCCAAAGATTTCTATCGAGTTATCATATTGGTTTTTGTCTTTTTCATTTCTTCCCCTAGGATAAGGCAGCCCCCAAGAAGTATAGAAATCCCCAGTAGAATCTAGACGTCCTTTAGTTGATAAAATCTTGGAAGTAACAATTCCTATATTAGAATTAGAGACTATTGTTTTCAATAATTCTTCCGACCAATTTACATCAACGTATGCATCATTATTTAAAAGCGCGACATATCTATAATCTTCTATTGTTTTCTTTAGTCCCGCATTGACCCCACCGGCAAAACCAAGATTTATTGAATTGGCAATGATATTAATATTTTTGAATTTGTTTTGTAGAAATTCGAGCGAACCATCAGTCGATCCGTTTTCTACGACAACAACGTCCACTTTCTTTTTTTGGATTAATAAAGAATCGATACATTTGGCAATCTTATCCTTGCCATTCCAGTTTGGTATGATTACGCAGAGCTCTGATCTTATCGACATTTTATTCCTTTTTATCTATAATTATCATATCAAATGTTAAATAAAATATTCTCTAAACAAAACAGAGCTTTAACTCGAGAGCTTGTTATAACAGACTTCAAGCTTAAGTATCAGGGTTCGGTCCTGGGATATGTCTGGTCTCTGCTTAAGCCCTTGTTACTATTCATTATTCTCTACATTGTATTTATAAAGTTTTTAAAAATTGGCAACGGCATACCTCATTACCCAATATACTTATTGCTTGGCATAATATTGTGGAATTTTTTTTCAGATCTTACTCTACAGGGCTTAACATCTGTGGTAGGTAGAGGTGACCTTATTAGAAAAGTAAAAATACCTAGGTGGATCATAGTTTTCAGTAGTAGTATTTCTGCTCTTATTACTTTTATGCTTAATTTTACTGTGGTGATTGCATTCATGATATTTAGTAATGTTTCAGTAAACTGGAATGTTTTATGGCTCCCCCTGTATCTACTTGAAATATATATATTTGCTTCAGGGATAAGCCTATTCCTAGCTGCGGCATATGTTAAGTTTAGAGACATAGGCTATATTTGGGAGGTTGTACTGCAGGCCGGATTTTATCTGACTCCGATTCTATATCCTCTAAGCAAAATATCTAATATTAGTTTTCAGAAATTGATAATAACAAATCCAGTAGCACAAGTAGTTCAAGGTATGAGATACTCTTTGATAACTAAGGAAACTATTACAAGTGAAAGAATTTTCAATTCAGGTCTATATTCATTAGCGCCTTTTGTAATAGTTGTTGTAGTGTTTGGTTTGGGTGCAATTTATTTTAAGAAACAAGCGCGATATTTTGCGGAGAACATATAAATGCAAGAAATTATTAGAGTTGATGGATTAACAAAGAGGTTTAAATTGCCTCACGAGAGAATAAATTCTTTAAAAAGTTCTCTAATAAACTTGTTTAGTAATGGACGCTTAAATTACGAGATCCAAACAGTACTGGATGATATTTCTTTTAAAGTTAATAAGGGTGATTTTTTTGGAATAGTGGGAAAGAACGGCTCCGGAAAAAGTACTCTATTAAAGCTTCTTGCGGGAATTTATTATCCAACAAATGGAAGTGTGCAAGTAGATGGTAAGGTAACTCCTTTTATTGAGCTAGGCGTTGGTTTTAATCCGGAACTTAGCGGCCGGGACAATGTATTTCTAAATGGAGCACTCCTCGGATTTACACGTAAACAAATGGAGGTTATGTACGACGACATAGTTGCGTTTTCTGAACTTGAAAGATTTATGGATCAAAAGTTAAAGAATTATTCTTCTGGGATGCAAGTAAGACTAGCTTTTAGCATTGCCATAAAGGCACAAGGAGACATATTAATTCTAGATGAAGTGCTTGCCGTTGGAGATGAGTCCTTTCAGAGAAAGTGCTTCAATTATTTCGATCAGGTGAAAAAGGAGAAGAAAACAGTGATACTGGTAACTCATGATATGAGCTCAATAAAGCGATTTTGCAATAACGGTATATTATTAGACAAGGGTAAAATTATAGCTTCTGGTAATCCGCAAGAGATATCGAGTGGTTATGAAAAATTAAACGAAGTATAGAAATATAGATGATCAAAAAAATTTACGATTGCCTATGATTAATATTATTATTTATAAATTATTGTAATTTTAGAATATAGAATGACCTAAATTCCTGAACGTCCTTCATATTGGCCGTTAGAGATGAAGTGCAAATAATATGCTTTTAAATTATTTCCAAAAGCTGCCCTCAAGTCTGTATATCTAGATTTATAAGTAAAAACGTTAAATTTGGCACTTGCTTGTCGACCCTCATTCATTCCGTAATTTACGAAGTGTTTTAAGGCGGCTATATCGTCGAGACCGAAAGCCGCTTTTAGGTCTGAATTATAATTTTCATAATCATTAAAATTATACACTGCCGAATAGTCTATGCCATTAAGAACGCTTATACCGCCTAAATAAGTGCCAATTGCTATTCTGTTTTCTGACTGACCATTTGTAATGAAATGAAGATAATATGCTTTTAAATTATTTCCAAAGACCCTTCTAAGATCATAGTATCTGGATTCATATGATTGCACATTGAAAGATGTTTTGGCTTGTCGACCCTCATTCATTCCGTAATTTACGAAGTGTTTTAAGGCGGCTATATCGTCGAGACCGAAAGCCGCTTTTAGGTCTGAATTATAATTTTCATAATCATTAAAATTATACACTGCCGAATAGTCTATGCCATTATATGAACTGACTGGCTGTAGAGACGCCGTGCCTGTAGCCGTTCTTCCTTCAGCCTGACCATTTGTAATGTAATGAATATAATAGGACGATAAATTATTCCCAAAAGCCCATCTCAAATCAGGATATCTGTTTCTATAAGTATTTACGTTGAAGTTTGCACTTGCTTGTCGACCCTCATTCATTCCGTAATTAATAAAATGATTGAAGGATGCTAGCTGATCGCCACCTGTAGCTTGTGCTACGTCGGGATTGTTGTTTAAGTAATAAACAGGGTCGAATACCGGAGAATAATCAAGGCCATTGTGAATAAATGCATATGTGCTGCCGAACCATGCATTAAAATATAGCCAGAAATTTCGATTACCATAACTACTGCATCCATCTCCAGTTCCATACCCAGCAGAAATAGCTGCAGCATCTGGTTGGTACGGCGTGTAATCATATAGTGAGGCAGTAGCTTGATTTTGAATATTCAAAGTTGTGTAAGTAGGATTAGGGCAACCCTGGGTCACAGGGCTGAAGTAGACATTATTGCCAGGACCCATAACATAGTTATATTTGTTGGGATTATTTGCATAGTCTCTAAATTGCCACGCTGCGGAGATTACTTGATTGTAGAAACCGGAATATTTATGGTCGCATGGTGCAGTGTCGGGGCACCCATAGCCCATAGCCTGTTGATATTCCCATGATTGTGGCCATGTGTCAGTTACGAGACCGCTTTCTTTTTGTAATATCACCAAGATAACCTCAGGATTAATATCATAGGTTTGTGCGGCATTCCATATTATCTGTGCTGCAGATATAGAATTCGAAGGAATTACGCCGCCAACGCTCTGTATTGTTCCAGAAATAGATTGTAGACCTTGGCGATAGTCACCGTTTACATAAACGGGTTTAAGTGCTGTATAAATATAAGCGTTATTGTGGGTAAAAGTTTCAGAGCCAGTTATTGAATTTCCGTTGCTGTCTAAATAAGAATAACTAATGCTATAGGTGGAAGTAGGATTTTCATAGTAGTTATTTAGGCACACCCATGGTGGACTGTATATTGTCCCACTGCCTCCAGTATAGCCCGAATGATTAGTGTCGCAATTAGGAATCTTACTATTCAGAAAGTCTTGAATTTGTTGAACTGACATCGAAGATTTATTATAGAAGACAGAATCATCAATAATTCTTGTAGGATCGAAACTGGCCGCATGGACAATATCAACTGTAAAAAACTGAGTAAATAATAAAAGAATTAATGTTATATAAGAAGTATTTTTCATATTTTTATTGAATATCTTCATTTTGTAATTTGAATATTATTTTGCGTAGCAATATTTGAAATTGTCTGCGACTGTGAATTCACAACATGAATACTAAGATTCCAATCACCACCCACGGGGAAGATATTCACTGGTACTTCTACGCCAGAACATTCGTAATAATTAGAGTTAGGAACTACATCGACTTTTAACTGAATATTTACTTGATCCTTTTTGCTGAAATCTATTAAGCAGCTCCCTTTGTTGATTCCTTCAATAACTGTACGCAGGCTAACATATAGGCTGCCATTTAGTTGTGTGGCTCGAGAGAGAGTAATGTTCCCCTTGATTGTTACAGGATTGCTATTTATATTAGTATCTCCCGTATTCAATGATTGCTTTTCTTTAGTTATGTTAACGCTCTTGTCGGTAGTAATAATCCCCTTTGAAAACGATGTGTGTTGTGCCGGAACACCATTTTTCATTTTTGCTGAAGTATTTATTAAGAATAGATATATTAAAATAGCTATGGAAGACAAAATCAAGATTGAGACTAGTATACGTTTCTTAAAGAATAAGAAATTTCTATATTTTAAATGCATATTTTATTTTAATTATAACAATTATGAATATACCATTATTGCCACAGCTTCTCAAGTTCGGACCGCACAATCTCATAAATACAAACCACATGATTATTGAGAGTAGGTTTTTAATTAATTATTTCTTTGGCATCTCTATTATAAAGAGTGTAAGAATTTGTTGGCTATGGTAAAATGATGAAAATATGCACCAAAAAATAATCAAAGTTAAATCTAGGGTGGCGCCCATCGTAAACAAGTCTCCAATAATAAAAAGTGCCTTGCTGCCTGCTTACACTTTCGGTAAAAAGATTTATAATAAAACTCTAGCTCGAAATAGATTCATCAAATCTCAACTAAGAAAGACGGATGATGACACTATCCCTGATTATTATCTTAATAAGAAGCTATCAAAGAGGCAGGCCGAACATCAGGCAAGGTTGCATAATCGCAAAATTTTATACTACGAACCTGAATCCAATAAGGAATATGCATACTCTGATGGTGACCCTAGAATAATAGCGGTATACCTACCACAATTTCACAAGGTCCCATTAAACGAGAAAACATGGGGTAAAGGTTTTACGGAGTGGACAAATGTAGCATCTTCTACCCCCTCAATAGTAGGCCACCAACAACCTATGCTGCCTGCCGATCTTGGATTTTATGACCTGGACAGGCCGGAGAAGATCAAAGAACAAATCGATCTAGCTAAAAAATATGGAATTCATGGATTTATGTTTTATTATTATTGGTTTAGTGGCAAGAAGATTCTAGATGTGCCACTGGAAACATTTTTAAATAATAAATCATGGGATTTTAATTTTATGATTTGTTGGGCAAACGAAAACTGGACAAAACGGTGGGATGGTATGGATAGTGAGGTTATTATAGGTCAAGAATACAACATGGACGATCCACTAAATTTTATTAAAGATGTTGCCCCAATATTAAATGATGAAAGATATATTAGAGTAGATGGAAATAAGCCAATATTGGCAGTATATCGTCCCTCAACGATATCTAACATAGAGGACTATGTCTCTGTCTGGAGGAATTATTTTAGAGATAATTATGGTAAAGAACTATATCTGATTGTAGGAAATAATCACACGGATTCGGATCCTCGAGAATATGGCTTTGACGCGATGTATGATTTTTCCCCGGGTTCAGTAATTTGGGGGGGTGCGGCCTCCGAAATAGCAAAAATCCCAGAAGTTGATTATTCATCTATGAAATTAGACCCAAACTTTTATGGTTCGATCGTAGATTATCGTAGTATTGCGCTTAATGACAAGATAGACGCAATCGATAGATACCCATTTCCAACGTATCAAGCAATAATCCCACACTGGGATAATCACGCCAGAAAAAAAGGCAAAGATACACATGCGCTCATTAATTCAACTCCCGAAATATATGCCTCATGGCTTGATAGGATTTTAGAAAAATATACAAAAAAACAAAAGTCGCCAATAGTGTTTATAAACGCTTGGAATGAGTGGGCTGAAGGTGCGACACTTGAGCCAACTATGCATTTAGGTCATGCGAATCTACTTAGGACTGCCGAGGTGCTTTCAAAATATAGTAACAATAAGAATAATGCCATCAATTTTCCCATGATGGCAACACCTAAATCTGAATCTAAAAAAATAGCTGTAGTGATACATTTATTCTATCCTGAAATGTGGGATATATTAACCGAAAGGTTTAAGTACATAAAGCAGGATTTTGATATTTTTGTAACAATTCCTGAGAAGCATAAAGAAATCAAGCTTAAATATCAGAATATTCCAATCCATACCTATGTGGTGCCAAATTGGGGTCGTGATATGCTCCCATTCATACACGTAATGAGTAAAATTCGTGCCTCTGGATATGAATACGTATTAAAGATACACAGCAAGAAATCTAATCAGATCTCCAGGATAAATGCTACATACTGGCTTCAGAATACGCTCGATTCATTACTATTCAGTGAGGATGCGGTGAGCGAAATACTGAATAAGTTAAAGGGTCATGTAAAAATCATTGGCCCCGAGGAATTTGCAACGAGCATGTCCTTAGATGGTGAACTAAGCTTGAAGAAGCGTATAAACAAGTATTATGACAAAAAAGTTGCCAATAAGATAATAAAAAATATTAAGAGCTATAAATTCAGTGCCGGATCTATGTTCTGGCTAAAGTCAGATGCATTTGACGATATATTGAAAAGGCGCATTGTAGCTGATGACTTCGAGATGGAATACGGACAGTTGTGGGACACTCTTGCACATTTTCTAGAGAGAGATATATGGATAAATATTCAAAATAAATACACCAATAAGTCTATAAACTTTATATCATCAGAAGGTGAAATAATAGAATTTAATTCATTATCAAAAATGTCCAGCGATTTAGATCTGCCCAAGAAGATAGCATCCAAAGATAAAACTAAGATTAATAAAATAGATGGTGCGCTAAAAGTTTCGATTGTAATAACTAATTACAACTACGGAAAGTATCTAGGAGCAGCTATAAAAAGTTCTTTGAAGCAAACTTACAAAAATACTGAAATAATAATCGTTGATGATGGATCTACGGATGTTCTTTCTGCGAAAGTTATATATAAGTATACAAAGAAGTATCCTCGAAAGATCCTCGCATATATGAATAAGCATAAAGGTGTTGTTTATGTGAGAAACTTTGCTCTTTCTAAGATAAGTGGCGAATTCGTTATATTTCTAGATGCAGATGATTGTTTGCCTAAAGAGTATGTTGCAAATATGCTAGAGGAGGCAGTTTATGGCAATCTTGATGTGGTTTATGCAGATATGCATAATTTTGGTTCAGATTACCAAATAAGTGTTATGCCGGAATTCAGTAAAGCTCAGATGTTTGATCACAATCTGGTTAACATGTCAGCTCTTATAAGAAGGAGCTCTATAGGTAATTTAAAATTTGACGAATATTTAAACACCAGAAAAGTTGAAGACTGGGACTTCTTTTTAGGTATGATGTTGTCTGGTTCTAGATTTGGGAAAAATCACTCAACTTTTCTAAAGTACAGGATACATAAAGGTCAAAGAAACAATAATCTTAATAGAGATGAAAAGTTCTGGGAAGAACATAATATGACTAAAAAATACATTAAAGACAAATACAGAAAATTATACCCTGAAGTTAGAATACCAGATTAATATTCAATCTTATTTAGAAACTCAGTATGGGCGCCTAAAGGATTAAATATATTTATTATAATTCTTATAAAATAAACCTTCGAAAATTTATATAGAGAAATTATATTAAACTCAACAAATATTGACCATAGCCAGATTTTTTTAATGGATCTGCTATTTGTTTTAATTTATTTTTATTTATGAAGCCTTGTCTATAAGCTTCTTCCTCGATGCATCCTATTTTTAAACCTTGACGCTCTTCAATTACCTGAACGAATTGTGAGGCCTGATTCATGCTTTGGAAGGTGCCCGTATCTAACCATGCCGTTCCTCGGTCTAGTATGCAAACTTCTAACTTCTTTCTCCTTAGGTATTCGTTTTGAATCTCGGTAATTTCAATCTCGCCACGGTTGCTAGGTTGGACGTTTTTTGCTATTTCAATTACCTCATTATCGAAAAAATATAAACCAGGAATTGCGTAGTCACTTTTAGGAATAACAGGTTTTTCTTCTATACTTATAACTTTGTTGGAGTTTTCAAATTCCACCACTCCATATCGTTCTGGATCTTTAACGCGATAGCCAAATATTAGACCTCCATTTACATCGTTGTATTTCTTAAGTTTATTTCCCATCTCTGAGCCATAGAATATATTATCACCCAGAATCATTGCTACTTTGTCATTCCCTATAAAGTCCGCACCAATTATAAATGCATCACATAGACCTCTAGGGGTCTCTTGTACTTTATAGCTGAACTTACATCCCAATCTTCCACCATCACCAAGTAATTTTTCAAATCTCGGTAGATCTATCGGAGTTGATATAATTAGTATTTCACGTATGCCCGCGCTCATTAAAGTGCTTAACGGATAATAAATCATAGGTTTGTCATATATAGGAACAAGCTGCTTACTAACAGCTAATGTTATTGGGTATAATCTTGTTCCTGATCCTCCTGCTAAAATAATGCCCTTCATGTTCTATGCTCCTTTCTGATATTTTAATTCTGTTTGGAATTTGTGCCGTTTCCACCATTTCTGATTTTTTATATACCAGTCTATAGTGTCTTCGAGTCCTTTATTAAAGTCTTTATATTTGGGCGTCCATCCTAGTTCATCAATTAGTTTACTTGCATCTATGGCGTAGCGCTTATCGTGTCCGGGTCTATCATTTACCATTTCGAAACTATCATCATTTTTGCCTAAGAGATTCAATATGAGTCTTACAACTTCAATATTGGATTTTTCTCCATCTGCTCCTATTAAATATGTTTCTCCTATTCTTCCTTTTTCGATTATGGCTAGAACAGCAGAAGAATGATCCTCTGCGTGAATCCAATCTCTAACGTTTTCACCTGTACCATAAATTTTTGGTTTTCTTCCCTCAAGTATTTCAGTAATTTGTCTCGGTATGAATTTCTCTACGTGCTGAAACGGCCCGTAATTATTGGAACAATTGGAGATAGTAGCTTTTATGCCAAAGCTTCTAATCCACGCCCTTACCAACATGTCTGAGCTCGCTTTTGTGCTTGAGTACGGACTAGAAGGATTATATGCTGTGGTTTCATTAAATTTAATTTTGCTATGAAAATCCAAATCGCCATAAACTTCATCTGTTGAAATGTGATGTAGTCTTTTTTCGTATTTCCTAACGGCTTCTAAAATTGTGTTTGTTCCAATTATATTGGTTTTAATAAAAGGTAGCGGGCTTGAAAGAGAATTATCATTATGCGATTCGGCGGCGAAATGAACAACTATATCATTTTTAGAAACTGCTTTGTTAACTACCTCCTGGTTGCATATGTCATTTTTTATCAAAGTAACCCTTTTTTTATCCAAGTCTTCTATATTGGATAGATTTCCCGCATAAGTAATTTTGTCAAATACAGTTATGTTCCATTCGGGACGCTCTTTGTATATGAATCTCACGAAATTAGACCCAATAAATCCCGCACCGCCAGTCACTAATACATTCATTCTTTTAATTATAACAAAATAGTTAAACTGTCTATAAAATTGTCTTTAATATAAATATGTATAAAAGTTGTATTATTATATTAATGATAATTTGTATTATAGCAGGAGGTTCCGGCACGAGACTTTGGCCACTTTCTACTCCAGAATATCCTAAGCACCTTCTAAAAATAAATGAAGACAGTGAATCTCTTCTGCAGTCTACATATGAAAGATGTAGATTAATAACGAATAAAATATATGTAATAACCGAATCGAGTCATTCAGAACTAGTATTCAATCAACTAAGTAAATTCAAGCGAAGCAATTTAATTATCGAGCCATTAAGAAGAGGTACGGCTAATTGTATATTGAATGCATTAATAAAAATTGGAAATATCGAGAACAAAGATGAGCCGATAGCATTTGTTCACGCCGATCATTATATAAGAGATATTGCAGAATTTACCCGTACTTTTATTGAGACAGAAAAAATAGCCATCAGAACGAATTCCTTACTGCTTGTTGGCGTAGAACCTAATTACGCGGCAACCGGATTTGGATATATAAAAAAGGGTGATCTTCTAAGCAATGTCGATGGTTTGTATAAAGTTGAACAATTTATAGAAAAACCAGATTATGAGTCGGCTATAAAATATTTGAGTACAGGTAAATTTTTATGGAATTGCGGATATTTTATCGGCTCAAAAGAAGTTTTTGTAGGAAAGATGAAAAAATACGCACCATCACTATATAGAGATTATTGTAAGCTGGAAAATTCAGAACCGGACAAATTTGATAAGGCTTACACTAAACTAAAAACTGGTGCTATTGACTATGAACTTATAGAGAAGATTCCTAATCTATTGGTATATCCGGCAACTTTTGATTGGATGGATATGGGAAGCTTCGAGGATATGTCAAAACAGGCAATAAATGATGAATATGGCAATTATTTTAAGGGTAGTATATATAAACATAATATTTCAAATTCTTATATTATTAATAAAATTAATAAGCCGTTAGTTGTGATGGGATTAGATAATGTTATAGTAGTAAATACAGATAAAGGTTTATTAATAACCAGGAAAGATTTATCTCAAAAAGTAGGAGATATATCCAAAGAAATTAATAAGGAGAATGAATGAAGAAAATAATAGTTTTTGATTTAGATGGAACTTTGACTGCTAGTAAATCCACTATTGAAGATAAGATGGCTGCAATACTTGGTGAATTGTTAAATAAGCTTAAAGTATGCGTAATTTCAGGTGGTGACTTTAATCAATATGAAAAGCAATTATTTGCAAATCTTAAACTTGACGATAAACAATTAGGCAACCTTCATCTTATGCCTACTTGCGGTAGTAAATATATTTTATATGTGAATGGGCAATGGAAAAAAATTTACTCTGAAGATATACCATCGGAGGATAAAAATCGAATCAAAAAAGCTATGCTAAATGCGCTAGATCATTTTAACTACAGGCCAGAAAAAGTATACGGAGAATTAGTTGAAGACAGGGGAAGTCAAATGGCATTATCTACGCTAGGGCAGGATATAGTTGATGTGCTAGGCAATGAAGGAGTTAAGCTAAAAGAAGAGTGGGACAAGGATAACTCTAAGAAGAATAAACTAAGAGACTATATTGCAAATGAAATAACAGATTATGAAGTTAGGGTTGGAGGGTTAACCACTATCGATGTAACTAAGCCGGGCATAGATAAGGCTTTTGGAATGACTAAATTAATGTCACACCTAAATTTAGAAAAGAAAGATATTCTTTTTATTGGCGACAGAATGGCCGAGGGCGGCAATGATTATCCCATTAAGGCAATGGGTATAGACTCATTAGAAATAAGTGATTGGCATCAGACAGCGGTTGCAATTAGCGCGATACTTCATATGAGTAAATAAGTATAAGAGATGAAGCCCAAAGTATCAATAATAGTACCGATATACAACGGTGAATTTTTTCTAAAAAGAGCAATAAAACAAATTAAGGATCAGATATTTGTAGATTTTGAATGTATATGTGTTGACGATGCCTCTACAGATAAAACTCGAGAAGTTTTTAATGAAGTTGCAAAAGATGATAAAAGGTTTAAATTGGTAAAATTGAATAAAAATGGTGGATCTTCCAAGGCTAGGAACGAAGGACTAAAGAGGGCAGTTGGAGAATATATATCATTTTTGGATGTTGATGACGATTATTCAAAAGTGCTTATTTTTGAGCTATATGAAAAAGCAAAGTTACTGAAATCAGACATAGTAGTATGTAATTTTTCCGAATTTAAAATCAATAAAGGGGTAATATTTGAAAATGTACTGAATAATTCAATTTTTCCAAAAAAACAAAATTTCAAATTTAGTGAAATCTCTAAAAATCCCAAATTTCACCTAGAGTCAATGTCGAACGTAGTCTGGAATAAGCTCTATAAAAGGGAATTTTTAGAAGTAAATAATTTGGAATTTTCTTTAGATCTAAAAAGAGCGGAGGACATTGAATTCAATCTTAGGGCGTTAGTCCTAGCGGGAACAATAAGCTATATACCTAAAAGTTTATATACCTATAACACCGGATTTATGAATAGCAATGTCTCTACTTTAGATAAATATCCATTTGATATTTTTAATGCTATGACTATGCTTAGAAAATTTTTTATAAAAAATAATATTGAGTCTGAATATCATGAATTATTAATAAAGATGTATTGTGATCACATTATTGGTTTCATGTCTTTTTATATGCCTGAAACCCAGCGAAAAATATGCTCAAATGGAAGGAGAATATTTAAAGATTTAGGAATTAATGAAATTCCAATTAAGAATCATGATATATTGTTGGCTATATATAATAATGATTTCGATAGGTATCTAATTGAAGAAAAAAACAAGAACTCGGGAAACGAGATAATTATTGATTATCTAAAAATGAAAAAAAGTCTAGATAATCCTTCAATAAATTTTATACTTAAACTTATCCTTAAATATCTAAATAATACATATTTAAAATTATTTAAGAAATAAATGATTTTACTCTACGGTTACGCTCTTAGCTAGATTTCTTGGTTTATCTACATCTTTTCCAAGAGCTACAGCAACATGATATGAGAATAATTGAAGCGCAACACACACCAATATTGGCTGTAATTGATCAATTGTGTCTGGAACAAAGAATACATCATTAACTAATTTGCCAATTTTTTTATCACCTTTAGTAGCAATTGCCAAGACTGGTCCTTTTCTAGCTTTAATTTCTTCTATGTTTGAAAGTACCTTATCTTCAAGTTTAGATTTTGTAGCAATTGCAAAAGTAGGGAAGTTTTCGTCTATCATAGCTAGCGGGCCATGTTTCATTTCGCCAGCAGCATAGCCCTCTGCGTGTATGTAAGATAATTCCTTGAGTTTGAGTGAGCCTTCTAATGCGCTAGGGTAGTTATATCCTCGTCCTATAAATAGAAAATCCTTATAGTCCTTATATTTTTCCGCAAGTCTTTTAATATCATCAGATTTTTCTAGCACTTTATCTACTAAATCGGGGAGTTCTGCTAATTCTTTAATAACTTTAGAATTCAATGCTTTCTTGGATTTGCTAAGTCTCAATGCAATTAATGCTAAAACTGTTGTCTGGGCAACGAATGCTTTAGTACTAGCTACAGCTTTCTCGGGTCCAGCGTGACAATATACACCAGCATCTGTCATTCTGGCTATGGTGCTGCCGATTGCGTTAACGACACCTAGTCTTAGAACACCATATTCTTCTACTTTCTTTAGTGCAGCAATAGTGTCGGCAGTTTCTCCTGACTGGGAAACGGCTATAACAACAGTACTTCTAGATATTGGTTCATTTCTATATTTAAATTCGCTTGCTAGCTGAACTTCCGTAGGAATATTAGCAATTTCTTCAATTAAATATTCACCAACTAAACCAGCGTAATATGATGTTCCGCAGGCAACTATTATTATTCTATCTATATGTTCAAGTTGCTTAATAACAGCGTCTAAGCCGCCCAATTTTACTGTGCCTTTGGTTGGATTTATTCGGCCCTTTAGTGCGGTTTCTAGAACTTTAGGAATCTCGAATATCTCCTTTAGCATATAGTTAGGGAAGTATCCAAGTGAGCTATCTTCACTGGAGTACTCTAAAAGCTCAAATTCTGGCACTGAATTAATATTCTTCTTAAGATTTTTAATCTTAAGACCTTTTGGGCTAATTATTGCCATGTCGTAATCTTCAAGGAACTTAACTTTTTTAGTTTGAGAAATTAAGGCATTAGGATCTGAGGCAATGAAGTATTCTTTATTCTTATTCCCAATAACCATAGGACTACCAAGTCTTGCGAGATAGATTGTATTTGGTGAATATGTGGATACCATCTCGATTGCATAAGCGCCCTGTAGATCCCTTAAGGCCATCTCAAATGCCTTCTTCATGTCGCTAGTCTTTTTATAGTAGTAGTCTATTAGATGAGGAACTACTTCTGTATCGGTTTCACTGACAAATTCATAACCATTCTTAATTAGCTGCTGTTTAATCTCGAGGTAATTCTCAATAATTCCGTTATGGACAACGAAAATGGTTTTATCTTTATTGTAGTGAGGGTGTGCGTTTAGTACTGTAGGTTTTCCGTGTGTAGCCCAACGTGTGTGGCCAATTACTAATGGGTATTTTTTCTTGTCTTTTAATACTTCTTTTTCTAATCTTGAAACCCTTCCGACTTGCTTGTCGATCATCGCATTTTTCTTATCATCCATTGCGACAAGACCAGAAGAGTCATATCCTCTATATTCAAGTTCTTTTAGGCCTTCTAATACATTCCGTATACCGTCACCACCACCAATGTATCCGACAATTCCGCACATTATTTCTTAACCCTCTCATTTATGAAATTAAGCATATCTTTTTTAAAATTCTTTACATCAAATTCTGTAGCAGCATCGGCAATTTTAGCATAGTTAAATTTATTTTGAAGTAATTTATTTAGTGCGGCTACCAGGGATTTTTCATCCTGTTTGTCAAAAAACACCCCGTTCATACCTTCTTTGATATAATCTAATGCGCCACCTGCTTTATATGCAGCTACTGGAGTTCCTGACGCTAGTGCTTCTACTGCTACAATTCCAAAATCATCCTGGTTTGGAAATATAAAACCTAAGGCTGACTTAAATTGATCTTTAACAACCTCATCATTAGCCTGTGTTAGAAATACAGTATTCTTATCAGCTAACTTTTCTAGCTTTTTATGTTCTGGTCCATTTCCAATCACTACTAATGGAATTTTTAATTCATTACAAGCCTTTATGGCGAGATCGAATCGTTTATATGGAGTTTGTCTTCCGGCGATAACGAATCCATGTCTAGGATTATCAAAGCTGCCTTTAAACCTAGAAACATCTACTGGTGGATATATTACCGTAGACTCTCTTTTGTAAAACTTTGAAATATTATCTTTAGAATAATTAGAATTTGTAACTATATAATCGGGATGTTTTGCGGCCATTTTATCCCACCTCTTAAGCGGTTCCTCTAGAAATTTAAAGCCTAGTCTTGCTAGCCAGTTTAGTCCAAGAGGGAATCCAGGATTATCTAAGTACTCTTTTTGCCTAATCCAATAATAATGTGTAGGTGAGTGAATATATGACACATGCACTGTATTGGGGCCGGTTTTGATTCCTTTAGCTTCTGCTCCACTACTGGAAATTACTAAGTCGTAATCGCTTAAATTTAACCTAGAGAAAGCAAATGCTCGAAGTGCTGGAAGGAACTTTTTTAGACTCTTAGGTAGTTTTTGCAGCCATAATGTTCGCACGTCTGCATCTTTAAACCAATCAATTTTAGCAGGATCATACTGTGATGTATAAATTGGTGCGTCTGGATACATTTCATGAAGGGCTAGAACAACCCTTTCTGCTCCTCCGATGCCGGTAAGCCAATCACATACTATTGCTACTTTCATTTAGCTCCTTTGTGGAATAGAACCACTGATATAGTTCGAACAAGTATAACTAAGTCACTAAAGAAAGACCAGTTTTGGACATAATATAGATCTAGTCTTCTTCTCTCTTCAAAACTTATATCTCTTCGACCAGATATTTGAGCTAGTCCCGTTAGGCCACTTTTTACCGCTAATATTAGGTTTTTCTTTGAGTATTGTTCCATCTCAAATGAATCTAGTGCTCTGGGTCCTACCATACTAATATCTCCTTTTAACACATTAATAAACTGAGGTATTTCATCTAGTGAAGTTCTTCTGAGAATTCTTCCTATCTTAGTAAATCTAGGGTCTGCGTCTAATTGATCACCATTATCTCTATATTCTTTAATGAGTTCTGGTCTTCCCAATTTAGTGAATGCATCTTCTGGGCTAAGACCGTTATATGCTTGTTTTATTGTTCTAAATTTTAGAATGTTCACTGTCTTGCCATACCTAGAAAGCCTTTTAGCTTTATAGAAAATCTTACCTTTAGGGTCACTTAGTTTTACAAGTAGTCCAATTACTATCATGAGGGGCATACTTAGAATAGTTAGCAACAGTCCTAACTTAATGTCAGTAATTCTCTTAACGACACGTCCCCATCCGATAAGTGCAGTTTGTTCAACAGCTATAACGGGAATTGAGTAGAGCAAGTCTACTTTTATATTTCCAGTGTAGAGTTCGTTATTGCTTGGCATAAACCTATATGCAATATGATTTTCCTGAGCATAGTTTAATATGTCTTCGTTTTCTGTGGTGTCGGTAAATAATTCAGTTTGAATAATTGTATGAATTTTGGATGATTCAATTTTATTTGTAGCGTCTTTAAAGCTCTTAAAGAATTTCAGCTTAGAGTCTTCTTCGCTTTTCTCGCCAACAATTCCAATAATTTTATATCCAGTCTTAGATGTAGGACTTAGAGCATTGATGAAAGACTTAGTTAAATCATTATTTCCTATGACTAGTACTGTGTTGATTCCAATATTGTATGAATATAAGAACTTTCTAATAGATCTGGCAAGTGTTCTGAAGAACATTACTGAAATAAATGAGAAAAGAAATCCATATATTACAACCAATCTCGCTGGGAATATTGGCTTATTGATCATATATCCGTAACTAATGGCGAATAGGATGCCTATGAATATTCCTAAAAGGGATCTAGAAATTTCCGAGAATCTATTATTATAAAAACGTTCATTATAAAGACCAAGAAGTGCAAATATTAAGATCCAAAAGGGAATTAAGATAGCTAAAAAGCCAAGGAATTGATGCGATGATACGTGAGCGCTTAGTGCTCTATGAGAAATCGATACCCTAAGTACGTAAGCGAAAGAAAGTCCGGCGACAAGAAATAATGCATCTCCTGCAAGTAGGCAAACTTTGTAAATTATTGAGCTGTTATTTCGCATAATAGATTAGTGTGGCGCCCTCTTAATATTATATATTAAGTCGTTAAATAATAGGGGGTTAATATTATTATTTCAAGTTATAATTAATAATTAGATGATTCAAAAACTAGCGAAAACCAATATATATTTAGCTACAAGCATCCTTTTATTAGTTCCTTTTCACGCAATTTTAAGCATTGTTGCATATACTATTTTTGGCCACTACACACTTACTCGTTTGTTTGAAGAATACATACTGCTCTGCATGGTTTTATCTGGAGTTTATATTTTTATTAAAGACTTTAAGAATCAGAAAAAACTATTAGACAATAAATTAGTTTTATTAATTTTAGGATATTTAACCCTTTTAATACTTTTTGCAATATTAGGATATCTCAATAAATCAGTAAATCTAAAGGCTACATTTTATGGTCTATTGTTGGATTCCAGATACCTAATTTATTTCTTGTTAATTTACCAGTCTATTAAGTCGTTAGATATAAATGATTTTAAGAAAAAAATAAATATTTTTAAACTTATCTTAATTCCAGCTGCCTTAGTTATTGGGTTTGGATTACTTCAAGTATTCTTATTGCCCTATGATTTTCTAGCCCACTTAGGATATTCAAAAGATACAATACATGCATATTACGTAGTAAATAATAACTATAAATATATTAGGATACTCTCTACACTTAGAGGCCCCAACCCATTGGGGGCCTATATGATATTTCCTGCAATATTTATACTTAGCTACATAGTAAAAAATAAGAGAGATTATAAAAATTATTTATTCTTAATAGCAACTCTAGTAGTTCTTTATTATAGTTATTCTAGAAGTTCAATTATTGGTATAGCTATTGCAATGGCTATTTATCTATATCTCAAGTTCGATAACCAAAGATTTAAAAGAATATTTAGAATTAGCGCTATATCATTAGCTGTAATGGTTTCAGTAGTATTTATATTGTTTAGAAATAATTATTATTTCCAAAACATTGTATTTCACACTCAGAAGAATTCCATATATAAATCCACCTCGAATAACGGTCATAAGCAGGCAATAATTTCGGGATTAAGCAATATTGCTCATCATCCATTCGGAAACGGGATTGGGTCGGCCGGACAGGCTTCTGTATATAACTCTAAGCCGGCAGTTATTAGTGAAGATTACTTCCTTCAAATCGGTGAAGAGACTGGAGTTTTTGGAATAGTGTTATTCTTGGCAATTATCTATTTCATTTTAAGAAAATTATTTACCCAGAAGGATAATTACTCCAAGATTGCCTTTAGTATATTTTCAGGAATGCTAATAATTAGTCTATTCTGGTTTACTCTTAGCGATGAAACTTTATGTTTTAGTGTGTTCGCCGTGCTCGCATTTGCGCTTGCTAAAGATAAAACCTCAATATTAAGGGCATGACATGGAAGAAGCTGAGCCAAAAACAAAACTAAGACCAACCAAGAAACAATTTGAAATATTAGAATATATACAAGCATTCATAGAAAAGAATGGTTATAGCCCAAGTTATAGAGAAATTATGTCTGGACTTAATTACACTTCAGTATCAACGGTAGCTGCTCATATCAACTCACTACTCAAGCGTGGCCATTTAGTTAAAAGAGACCACTCAGCTAGATCAATCGAAGTTGTTAATAAGATTGATGCCGACAAGATAAAGACTAATCAGGTAATGCCTTCAGAGGAAAAGTGGTTAGTAGAAAAAATTGAGCATAAATTTAAAGAAGTTGAAGAATCAGCTCAGATAACCAAGAAGCATCTAGAGGAGTTGTACATACTATCTGCATCACTTAAACTTCTAGGAATTGAAGGCGCCACCATATCGATGAATCGTAGGCTTGCAGATCTTAAACTAAGGATAAGCGAATAATATTTTGCATGTTTAATTAATTGGATTTAGAATATATTTATTAACAATTAAATAACTGGAAGTGGGTGAGATTCCTGCACTGTGCCGCAACGGTATTGTAAATACTTGAATATAAGATTTACTAAGTCCGATACAGTTACTAATAAATATCTTTCGAGCAAGAGATATATCATGTAAACGACCTACTCGAAAAATATTTATAAAGGATATTTTCGTGAGGGAAAAACAAAACACATTAGAAAGAGATCTAAGAACCGAGCAATTCTTTGATGTTTCAGAAGATTATTATTTAAAACAAGTTATTGAGGATTCGATCTCAGCCGCAACTTCAATCTCATCTCTAAATAAAATATTCCTAGAACGAGAAGGTAGACCAGAAGAGTATCTGCCAATAGATGTGATGTCTTCTACAAATGATAAATATATCGCGCTAAATACTTACGGACCGAATAGTCTAGAATATGCACTTGCTAGCGATATGCAAAGAGAAGATGCTAGCAGGCTAGTCGATGAAGTCTTCAATGCCAAAACCTTTAGATTGAGAGAGCCTTTGTTTCAGGATTATGATTATCTAAAAAAGGAATATTTCTCTATGGGTAAATCTCATAAGGAAATGGTTTCTAGGGGGCTAAGTCCATACTGTAATCCTGAAGAACTTAGAATTAGGCAAATTGAATTTATGGAAGAGGAGCTTTGCTCTAGTTTACAAGAATCACTCCAGGGTTCTGACGTGCAACTATTAAACATAAAGGAGTGCCCAGATTGGGCTATTGAGGCCTATGAGAATGGTGAAAGAAATACTGGTGGTTATGTCCCGTCTGAAAATAAATTTGTAATTCAATCATTTAAATTTGTTGAAGGTGGAAGGATTTATCAGCAGGCCAGTATTCCTGGCAATAATATTAGCCATCAAGACATATTAGATGTATTAAGCGATCTTAGTAATAAGGAAATTTTAGGTAGCAGGCTAGACGTGCGTACAAAGTATTTTGTCTCAGAAATAAATCTAGTTGAGTTAATCGAATTGCTCGATAGAAAAGCTTCTGAAAGACTTGGTAAAAATATATATTTAGGCGATGAGTCTCATGAAGAAGTTAATACTTATGAAAGAGTTTCAGAAATATCTAATATAAATAAAGTTAATCAAGAAAAAATTACGACTAAAATTGTTGGTATATTAGATGAAATGCATGAGCATAAAATTAACCCACTAATAGCAGCAGATGTTTTAGATAGGTTTGTATCTGACGAAATTATTGAAAACTATTTTGATGATAAGAAAATAATTAAGGGAACATATGGCGTCTCATTTATCAATATGACTAAGAAAGACTTTATAAATTCTGATAAAGTTAACATAGAATATTGTGGCGCTGGGTCCTGTGGTATTTCGCGCACAGACCAATCTACGCCTCAGGCAGCTAAGGCTCGAAGCGCTGGATTAAAAGGTGAGATAGGGTACTTCAATCAGGGTATATGCGCTGTTTGTAATAATGCGGGATTCTATGTTGGAATAAATGGCAAGTACTGCGACAAATGCAAGTCTAGTGATTTAAGAGATTAATAAAGATATTCAAAAGCTTTAATCTATAAAGTATATATAAAAGAATATTTAGTAATTTAACTCTCAAAAGCTCATTTCTTGGTGGATGTGTCACTAAATTGAGATTTAAAATATTTTTAGATTCTAGCCATTGATAAGTTTTATCAACGCTAATTGATAAATTCTTACAGCCGGTTCTACTAGCGTTGTATAAGTAGAAATTCGCAGTTCTTAAAATGAAATATTTTCTAAGTCTTACTGGCAATTTAATCTTATTAATTTCATTAAGTAGAGAAATAAGACTCGTTAAATTATTGTTATCAATATTTTTTTGCTTAGTATTAGAAACAGACTTTTCGTTATAGGACCAATTGTACGAAATGTCATTTACTACTTTAATATTATTGGAGTTTTTTATTATTTTTAGAATTGGGATTAAATCTTCGCCAATATTGTTTTCAAAAAATCTAATATTATTTTTGATTATAAAGTTTCTATTGAATATCTTTGCCCATGGCGCAGTGATTAAGAGCATTCCATACTGGCTTTGTTTTGGGTACTGATTTCTAATATTTTTTCCATTTAGAATTCTTCTATAGCCACCAAACACTGCATCATATACACCTTCCTCAATGTATCCAACGTAATCGGCTATAAAATTATCATCGAGAAAATCATCTTGATCTAGAAAAATTAAATAATCCCCTCTAGATATTTCTATTCCTTTATTTCTAGTTTTTGCTACGCCAATATTTTTAGTGTTAGTAATCAATTTAATATCTTTGTATTTATTAGATAATTTATTCAGTACTTCTAAAGAATTATCTTTAGATTTATCATCTATGGCTATAATTTCAACGTTATATTTATCTTTAGAATAAACGATACTTTTAATGCATCGCTCTACATATTTTGAACCGTTGTATACAGGAACAATTATGCTAACTTTTATCATTAAATATATTATATGTTCTAGGTCAGTTTTTGTTGCTATGTTAATTCTGATACTATTAAAAAATAATGACCTTAGGAATAATTATTGTATGTTATGACGATAAAGTGGATTCAACTGAACTTATAGAACAACTTATTCTTCAGAAAAATAAAAAAGACAAAATCTTAATTATTGATAACAATCCCAAAAAGTTAAATTCCAGAAAATTAGAAAAAATTAAAGGTATTCATAAGATAATTAATCAGAAGAATATTGGATTCGGTGCTGCATGCAATTTAGGAGCAGATCAACTTAAAGATTACGTAGATTATTTCCTTTTTCTAAATCCAGACACAACTATAGGGTCTAGCACCCTAGACGAGTTTAGACAGATTGATTCAAAACATGAAGCTTATATGGGCTTACTGTTAACCAAAAACAATGTAATTAACAATAATGGAACACAAGTTCATATATCTGGGATGTCTTGGTGTGGCGACTTAGGAAAAAAATATACTAAAAGTAATAAAAAAATTATCGATATTAATTATGCGTCTGGTGCCTGTCTAATGGTTAATAAAGAAACGTTCATAAATGTTGGAGGGTTTGACGATAATTATTTCTTGTACTACGAAGACACGGATCTATGCTCAAAGATAATTAAGAATGGAGGTAAAATCGCCCTCCTAAGAAACGCAATTGTTTATCATGACTATACAGAGACCGTTTCAGATGTAAAATATTTTAATCTTCAGAAGAATAGAATAATTTATATGATTGAGAATTGGTCCATATTAATTTTGATTATACTATCCCCTGTAATATTAATTAGTGAATTGGCGCTCATATTTCACTCATTACTCATCGGTAGACTTAGGCTCAAGCTAGAATCCTACGTTCATTTATTGAGAAACTTCGATAATATTTTAAGTTCAAGGAAATTTCATAATAGATTAACAAAGATTAACGATTTAGAATATTTTAAAACTTTAAGCCACCAAATTGATTCTAAGCTCATAAATGAGAACGTGTTTATAGATTTAGCTAATCATTTATTTAAAATATATTATAGCCTTGCAGTTAATATTCTTAATCTAATAAATTAAACATTTAGGCAAATTAAATATATAATTTATATAGATGAGTAAGAAGGTATTAGATAGAGTTGCAATTATTATGCCGGCATTTAATGAATCGGAAGTCATATCCGAAACCCTTAGGAATATAAAAAAAGAATTGAAGAAGTTAGATGAAATTAAAACAGATTTAATAGTTGTTAATGATGGCTCTTCTGACGAAACCTATGAATTAGCTAAGAAGTATTCAACTGTACTAAATCATTTAGTTAATATGGGATCGGGTGCTGCAACAAGAACTGGTCTTGAATATGCAAAGCGTAATAAATATAAATACGCGGTAACTATAGATGCTGATGGTCAACATGCACCTAAGGACCTTGTTAAGATTATTAATAAATTATTGAATTCGAAGTTTGATCTAGTTGTTGGTAGTAGGATGTTAAAGCCAGGAAAAATGCCAATTAATAGAAAGTTTGGAAATAATTTACTTAGCATAATGACTACAATTTTTATGGGCGTAAAAGTATCAGACTCTCAATCGGGTCTAAAAGGTTTTTCTAGGAAAGCTATAGAAAAAATAGATATAAAAACCAATGGATTCGAGTTTTGTTCAGAAATACTTTGGAAGGCAGGTAGAGCCAATCTTAAAATTGTAGAAATCCCAATTAATGCTATTTATACAACATATTCGCTAGGTAAGGGCCAGACCAGCATTAATGCATTACGAATCATTAAGAGTATAATTACTCAGAAATTAAGAGACGTTTAATATGCTTTTTAATAAATATAATGTACTAATTTATCTTACTGCTCCAGTATTAATACTTTCCCTTTTTAGAATAATGGATAATTATAAAAGAAGAAAAATAGGTTCTAAGAGTACGATAATACTTTTGGCTTCCTGGATTGTATTAACTACCGGTCTTATATTTAATAAATATATTTTTGATGTTATTAGATCCTCTAAATTGAGTGATAGTACTCCGCTAAGTCTATATGATGTTATTCAGATTAGCTTAATTGTATTTCTAATATATATTACTTTTAGACATACATTTAAAATAGAAGAACTTAAGGGCAAAGTTACTAAGTTGAATCAAGAAATAGCTTTAAAAGACAAACAAAAGCGCTAGTAATTACGACAAGTATCGTAATTTGTTACAATAATTTGTTGATTGGATTTCAATGGCATATCAAATAATTTAGCCTCATCTCTGCCAGTTAATAATGTTATAGACTTTCCTTGGTCTAATCCTTGCGTAATCAACTTAATGTATTTATTGTTCTTGTCGTAATTTTGGCCATATATTTTGGTCGAATCATCTTCTAGTATATGCATAGCCCAGTTTCCATTCATGCTGACAGCCATTGCTATCCTGTTGCTCATTAGCGTGTCATTTGATCCGCAGTTCTCTAAGAATGCAATATTTTCCTGTTCTCCATCTTGAACCCAAGCAGATATATCAAAGGATGTTTTATTACTTATATTAATGCCATTTATGTTTATGTATTTCATAGTTGACTGAGGAATATTTACATACCTAAAATTATAAAAAGTAGTATCAAAATAATTATTTTCTTGGTAATTAATACTATATAAAAATGTATAGATAGATAGAGTGGCTAGAATTATATAGATTATTCTATATCGTAAAGTTTTGTCTTTGCTTAATAGTTCAAATATCTCGCTAATGAATATGCTAACTATAACTACGGAGATTGTTACAGGAACGTAAAGTTCTTTTTCGGAATAGTAGCTAATTGTATGTACTGTAATTTCTTGGTAGGTAAATAAAATAATTGTCCAGACCAATGACCCACTAAGCATGTAAATTAAAGGTAGATTTTCGGATTTTCTGTTCTTATATAAATACCAAATAGATATTACTATTAATATGAGTGAAAAAGTATAACCAATCGATATAATTCCCCCTCCAAAATTTGTCGAGCTAATTTTATTGCCCGTTAATATATATATGAAAACTAAAACGCTCAGAGATAGCTGCGTTATTAAACCCACCGAACCCACTCTATGTTCATTAATCAGGGTTCTAATTTTTGCTTTATATACAAAAAGTAGTATGGCTACTATTACTGCCGGATAATAGAACGTGTACGTATATGATGTAGCCAGCAGTACTGTACCTAGAATAAATAATCTTAGATTGCCTAGTCCATTCTTAATAAGATCAAACAATAAGTAAGTTATCAGAAGTATTAACGCTATGTCCGTATATGCGTTATAGAAACCTGTAAGCAGCATCGATTGAAGATAGCTGGAATAGAAATAAACAAACAAGGTAGAGCTCAAGAGAAGGATAGATAGTTTACTGGATTTAATAAATAGCATTACTACATAGCAAATAAGTGAACTTGTAATTGCTAGATTAAATAAATTAAACCAAAGAAATATATTAATTTTATTGTAGGTGGAATGATAGACATCGGAACTACGATTCATTATTAGATATGCTTGTGCTGTTAGATAATGCACCCCTTGTGGGTATGGAGAATCACCTTGGAAGTTATATTTAATTTGATGTGCGTCATTGGCTGTAAGTATGTATTTGCCTAAGTAGGAAATTTCATTAGTTAAACTTAGATGAGAAACTGAATCGTTTCCTCTTCCGGCTTGTTCGATTCTTTTTGTTAAAGTATTTTGAGAAGTTAAAAATCCACCCATGGAAACCAAAACATAAACAAATACAGCTAAACTAATAAGTTCTTTTTTCGGAAATAAATCTTTTAATTTGGTTTTAAGCGAGATGCGGTCGATCTTAAGTATGAACAATGCGTTTAAGCAAAGTAATAGAGTTAAATCTATTAATAAAGTAAATCTTATATGTAAGAAATAGAGAAGAAAACCAGACACTATTAATGTGCTGGAATAGATCAGGTAGGTAGTGATGAGTCTCATTATTAGGCCTAATTTTATGTAAGGACTAAATAATGAAGCCAGAAATAGAAGCAGGGCGGTGGATATGATTGGATTTAAGATTATACCAATGACATAAAATAAGAAGGCAATAATTAAGAAGATGTTTTTTTTATTTTTAAACCAATTTTTCATTGTTAACTAATTTTTAGTTTGGGATGTAGAGCCGCTACTTTGAACAGATTTAGTATTTAACGCTGCGTCTATAACTTTTGTGAAATCCTGAAGAGTGTTATTAACTTGTATCTGCTTTCCATTAAGGAAGAATGATGGGGTTGCATTAACATTTAAATTATTTCCCGCACTCTCATCAGCTAAGATTAAATTGTTAACTTGTTCAGAACTGTATAATTGTTGAAATTTGGTAGTGTCTAATCCTAGTGACTTAGCGTATTGAACAAATACTTGAATTGGGTCACTTACACCAATCCATGTGGGTGTTTTTTCGCTACTATTATAGTAAACAAGATTTTGTTCATATAGTAGATTGTGCATTTCCCAGAACTTGCCCATGAGCCCAGCTGCTTCAGCTGCTCTAGCGGCTGCATATGCATTTTGGTGAATTGATGTTAGTGGGAAGTTTCTAAATTGGAAAGCTATTTTATCTCCATACTGAGCAATAACTTGTTGAATAGTGTTATGGTATTCGCCACAGTAAGGACATTGATAATCTCCGTACTCTACTAAAGTTACAGTACTAGAAGTTTTACCTTCTACGTGACTGGTTGGTTTGGATGAGCTTGATGCGCTATTTTTTCCAAAAGAAACTATTCCAATAAATACACCTACTATTACGACTACTATTAACCAAAATTGTTTAGACATTAGATACCCTTTATTTACTTAATCTAATTATACATTACTTTAGATTGGTAAAATATATGCAGATTAAAGTACAATATTCATATTAAATAAGCTTAAAAATTATGACATTTATACTTGGATTAATATTTTTAATTTTTACCATAGGAGGACTTGATGTTCTCAAGTCTTACAGACATTTCTCTAGAAAAGAGCTCAAAGCTAGATCTCTCAAAGGCGATCCTTTAGCTACTAAGCTATTCCAGGTTGCAACCTACCAGAATTCTTTAGAAATGCTAATGTACTTCTTTATAGCGGTATCTTTCACGGTTACTTTCTTTATATTTAATTCGCAAATGCCTTCATGGCTTTCTTTCATTTTCCTATTCTTGCTGATATTGGTTTCTTTTGTTTGGATGCCAAATCTAAAAGCTTCATATTTTGGAATTAAAACAGCTAAAGTTCTTTCTGGTCCAATCTCTTTCGTATTAGATTATGTTCATCCTTTTCTTAATAATCTAACACTTTTCCTAAAAGCCAACTTTAGAAAAAATGATCATATCTACGATCTTAAGGATTTGAAAAATAGGCTAGTAGATATCTCCAAGGATCAGAGAACATCAATAAATGTCGAACAAGTTAAATTATTAGAGAATATGGTTGATGGTTTGAGTCTAGAGGTTAAAGAAATTGCCACACCATGGCACAAACTAAAACACTTATACGTAGATGATACAGTTGGGCCAATAGTATTAAATGAATTACATAAACAAGGACAAAAAATTGTTCCTGTTTTGAATGACAAAAAAGATAAAGAGTTATTAGGGCTTATTAATATTGAGAGATTTGATGTGAATAAAGACTCTAGTGTTAAGTCTAAATTAGAGCGCCCAATTTTCTACATAAATGAAAATGCTACCTTAATAGATGCTTTCTTAACGTTCTCTGAAACAAACTATGCGGCCTTCGTGGTTATAGACGATAATCAGAAAAATGTTGGAGTATTAACCCTCGGTAATTTAATGGAAAGGATTACTAAGGGATTGGCTTTTGAGGAAAATGCTGAAGAAATTAAAGAAAATGAAGCCATATCTTAAATAAGGTGTTAAAATAGAACTAAATTATGCGAGTAATATCTGATCAAATTATTAATCAGGTGGGCAAGAAAATCGAATTGGCTGGTTGGGTTCAAACCCGAAGAGACCATGGCGGTTTAATTTTTATTGACCTTCGAGACCATAAAGGATTAGTGCAGCTTGTTATACATCCTGACAACAAGGAAGTTTTTGCTGTAGCTGAATCTCTTAGAGATGAGTACGTAATTAAAGCTCACGGAATCGTAAAAGAACGAAGTAAAGATTTAGTTAACGATAAAATTATCAGCGGTAGGGTTGAAGTTGCAGTTGAAGAACTAGAGATTCTAAATAAGAGTGAGCCATTACCAATCCAGATTTTTTCTGATGCACAATCTAGCGAAGAGCTAAGACTTAAATATAGATATCTAGATTTAAGACGGCCTAAAATACAGGATCTCTTAAGAAAAAGAGCTAGCATGTATAGATTTATTAGAGATTACATGGAGAATAATGAATTTACTGAAGTTACTACTCCAATTATTGCAAACTCTTCACCTGAAGGAGCTAGAGACTTCCTGATTCCCGCTAGACTTCATCCTGGTAAATTCTATGCATTGCCTCAAGCGCCTCAACAGTTTAAGCAGTTATTGATGGTAGGAGGACTTGATAGATATTATCAGATAGCGGCCTGTTTTAGAGATGAAGACTCTAGGGCGGATAGACTATACGGAGAGTTTTATCAGTTAGATCTTGAGATGTCTTTTGTGTACGACGGTGAAACTGTTAGAAACACAATGGAGCCTCTTATTAAGAATTTAGTTACAGATTTTGGTAAAAAGAAATTAAAGACAAGTGAAGTACCAAGAATTAGCTACGTTGATGCAATGAATAAGTATGGTTCAGATAAGCCCGACCTTAGATTTGATATGGAATTATTAGATGTATCAGAGGTATTTGGTGAATCTGAATTTGGAGTATTCTCTTCAGCCATAAAAGAAGGCGGAGTTGTTAAAGTTATTAATGTAAAAGGTGGTGCAAAGTTCTCTAGATCTGAAATAGATAAATATACAGAAATTGCTAAAGAAGAAGGTGCTAAGGGACTTGCTTATATTCTAAACGATAAGGAAATAAAGTCTCCAATTCTTAAATTCATCAGTGATACAGAGCTAAATGCATTGATTGAAGCTACTGACTTTAAAGACGGTGATGCATTATTCTTTGCTGCAGATAAATTATCTAAGGCTAATGCAATTCTAGGAAAGCTTAGAAGTGTTTTTGGTGCAGATTTAGGATTAAAAAATCCTAACGAAGTGGCACTAGCTTGGATAGTTGATTTTCCATTTTATGAATGGGACGACAAAGGTAATAAGTTAGATTTTGGACATAATCCATTTTCAATGCCAAAAGGTGGAGCTAAGGCTCTTGAAGAAAGCGACCCATTAAATATAGTTGCCGATCAGTATGACATGGTGATGAACGGATATGAAATTTGTTCTGGTGGAGTTAGAAATTATAACCCTGAAATTATGTACCAAGTTTTTGCAAAACTAGGTTTCACTAAAGATTACGTAAATGAGAAGTTCGGTGCCATGATAAACGCATTTAAATTTGGAGCTCCTCCTCACGCGGGTTGTGCATTTGGAATCGATAGAATATTTATGGTTCTAGTTGATGAGGACAATATTAGAGAAGTGGTAGCATTCCCTAAGAATGGCTCAGGAATGGACTTAATGACAGGATCTCCTTCAGTAGTTGAAGATAGTCAGTTAAAAGAATTAAATATTAGAGTTAAGTTAGACTAATTTTTGTTAAAATATATCTATATATAGAGGTGGGACATTTTAGATTATGGAGTTAAACAATAACAAGCCAAGACCCAATAGCATGGAAGGTTTTGTTGTTCCAAAACACCATAAAGAATACCATGTGCCAGAAAAAGATCAGGCACATAAGGAGCCGGATCCAGAGGTTGTAGAGGAAATTGAAGATTCTAAGACCGATAAAATAATTGACGATATCTTACTTAATGAAAGCAACTCTTTAATGAGTGCGGAAGATAAAGCATACGAAAATATTGAAAAACCCAAGAAAAAGAAGAAATCCAAATTCACTAGAATAGTACTTAACAAATGGAATTTCGTAATTTTATTTGTGATGGTTGCTATAGTATTCTCTATTCCTTTTACTAGATACAAGATTTTGGGGATGTTCCTTAGTAATATTCTAAGTGTTCAAGTAGTAGATTCAGACACTACAAATGGGATAAGTGGAGTTGACGTCACAATTGATTCTAAAAAATATCAATCTGACTCAAAAGGCTTGATTAGCGCTAAACTTCACCTAGGTAAACACAAGTTGTCATTTAGTAAGCCATACTATAAATCTCAGGAAGTTAGTGTATTTGTAGGATTTAGTAAGCCACCAATTTCAAAAGTGAATCTTATTGCTACTGGAAGGCCGGTAAATGTATTAGTGGAGAATAAATTAGATAAGTCTCCAATTGCTAATGCTAAAATAACTATTCTAGGAACAGATTATCTTACTGACACTTCGGGTAAGGTAAGAATGATGCTACCTACAACCAACGAAAGCTATGTAGCTATGGTTAGTGCACAAAAATATAACAATTATACTGCAACCATAGTTCAAAGCGTCAATAATACTGAAAATCTTATTGATCTAGTGCCAGTAGGTATAATTTATTATCTTCAGCAAAATTCTGGAAAGATTAATCTAGTATCTAGTAATCTAGATGCCTCTAATTTAAAAGTTATTGTGAGCGGTACTGGAAAAGAAGATCCTAATAATACACAGTTATTTAAATCTGCGGATCTTGCTCACATGGTTTTATTTACAAATCGTAATTCCACTACAAACCAGCTTTATTATCTAAGCGATAAAAATAATAATCTTTTCGTGATAGACAAGGGGGATGATTTTATTACTCCACTTGGTTGGATTAATAATAATTATTTCTATCTAACAGAGTCCAGATCACTAACCCCTAATAGCAATGGCTATGCCCAAATAAAGGAGTTTAATCCAAGCAATAACACGGTTTCTGTGATAGATAGTTCTCGTCAGCAAACATCTGACACAAACACTACGGACTATGCATATCAGACATTTAGCAACATTGTGGTGCTTGGCGGCCAATTGCTATACAGCGTAGTTTGGAATGTAGCAGGTAACTTAGATTCTTCTAACTTATCTGATCAAATAAGAGGATTCACTCCCGGCGCTACAAAATTTCAGAATTTTTACAACTTTAATGTTCAAGATTCTGAATCTTTATCCATTAAACAATATGCCTCTAAATCTGCATACATAGGTGTTAAGTCTATTCAAAGTAATAAAACTTTTTACTACAATTTTGTAAATGGAGCCGTACTTCCAATAAATATTGATCAGAATACTTTTTCTAAAAACTATCCTAAATTCACAATGTCTCCCGATCAAAGCCAAAGCTTATGGTCGGATAGTACAGGAATGTACTTAGGGTTTAATTCTAGTACTACTTCCAATAAGTTAAACTTCAGTGGCTATTCATTCTATTCTTGGCTAGATAATGCCGATCTACTTCTAGTTAAGAACTCTAACTTGTACGTTGGATCCATCAAAACCGGCAAGACTTTTATGGTCGGTGCGGTACTCAACCAATAATACTTACTGTAAAAAATATTAAGCAAAGAGAAGCCAGTATTATAGTGGCTAGCATTGAAAATCCTGCTAGGTCTGGGCTCCATGAAGGGCTAAGGAAAGAGAACTGATATAAGGAAGGATCGATATTTATCTTGTAAAGAGAGTGAGTATTTATGTAGTTTTCCACGCATGGAATTCTATATGCACCGTAAAATCCATTGGGGACTGTCTTTTGACAATAGTATTCCGCATCAGTATAAATTTTAGTGTTATCTGATTGTTTTGTTAGCTGAGACTGCAATAATCTTTGATATGTATATTCAAGCTGTACTGGTGGATATAAGGAATTGTTTTTAGTTAATGAAGTATTCATATGTCCAGTTACAAAATTTCTAAGATTATTTAGGGCCGTCGTTACATCTCCGTTATTTTGGTCTACGGCATATAAATTATCCCTAAGCGTGCTCATGTGTGAGTAATTTGATCTAAGTGAAAAAACAAAAATTATTGCGCTAGCACTAAAGAGTAGGAAAAATAATAGGCTCAACAATTTATACTTTTTATTCTTTTTGTGTCTTTCTGCCATATAATTAAAAGTATAACAATTATTAAATATTATTTATGCATATACATTTTGTAGCTATTGGTGGTGCCGGTATTAATCCTCTTGCTAGGTTTGCTATTAAGGCAGGTCACGAAGTCAGTGGCTCGGATTTAAGATCTAATTCGCTTATCGAGCAAATGAAAAATGACGGAGTGGATATATTTATTGGTGACGCTCTAGATGGATTAAAACTTTTTGAAAATAAAGTAGATTGGGTGGTGTATAGTTCTGCTGTTAGCATGAATCAAGATAATAAAGAATTCTTCAAATATCTAGATGAAAAAGATATAAAACATTCTAAGCGAGATAAATTTCTAGACTATTTAATAAAAGATAATAATCAGAAGCTAATTGCTATAGCGGGAACTCATGGAAAAACCACCACAACTGCAATGCTAAGTTTCTTGATGAACAAACTCAATTTAAAAGCCAATTACATACTTCCAGCAGAAGTGGATTTTGGCGATTCTGTAAATTTCTCAAAAGACAATGAGTATTTAATTTATGAAGCAGATGAGTTCGATAGAAACTTCCTTTCATTTAAGCCATATATTACATTAATCTCTGGAATATCTTGGGATCATCAAGAGATCTATCCAACAATAAAGGAATATAATGATGCATTTATTCAGTTCATAAACCAATCTAAGAATGTATATATCTATGAAAATGATCAAAAATACCTAGAATATAGTTCCGACAACATGATTATCCTAAGTCCCGAGGATCCGAGAATTAAATCTCTGAATATTCTAGGTAAATACAATAGAGAAGACGCATTCCTCGGAGCGCTTAGCGTATCGTCGGAATTCAATCTTTCCCTAGATAAATGTCTTAGAACAATAGAGGAATTTAAAGGACTCCATAGACGAATGGAGGAGATTACGACTAATTTATACACAGATTATGCGCACACTCCAGAAAAGATTAAGGCAGCTATTAATGTAGCCCTAGAGATGACTAAAATTACCAATCAGAAACTCGTAGTAGTATACGAACCCTTAACAAATCGAAGACAGTTATTTATTAAAGATAAATATAAAGATGTTTTTATCGGGGTAGATAAGCTTTATTGGGTGCCAAGTTATCTAGCAAGAGAAAATCTCCTAGATAAAATATTAGCTCCCGATGAACTCATTGAGTATCTGGATAATAAACATATTGCTATATCTGCGGATTTTAATTCTCTTAAGGAAATCATAGACCGCCATTTGGGTAGTAAAGATTTTATTCTTTGCATGAGTGGTGGTGGAGCTGGCAGTCTGGACGAATGGCTTAGGGAGAATTACTAATCTTCGTTGTATTTTTTAAACCTCTTAAGATTATAAATTAACAGATATGAATTAATTACACCTGATTAAATCTGTAATAAGGTGTTGACAAGGGTTGCCTCTCGGGGTTATCTTAGGGGTACAAACAATTAATAAGAGAGGGAAATAAGCATGGCTTACCAACACACTAACTCTAAAGGTGTAACTTACCACTTAAACTCAAAGAAAGTAACTCTTCGAGGCGGTAAAGAACAAACAATCTATTACTTTTCTAAGGACGAACGACCAGAAGGAACTGATCTTCCTGATGGATACGAAGTTAATGAGAACCCACGAAACGGTTTCTTAACTATTAAGCGAAAGTAATAACTGTCTAATTAAAGACTTTTAATACAACAATAGCCCCTACTAATCTAGGGGCTATTTTTATATAATTGAATAAGTGAGCGACAACATTCTAAAAGTAAAAAATCTAAAGAAAACATATAACAATAAGCTAGCTGTTGATGGTATTAGCTTTGAGGTTAAAAAGGGTGAAATCTTCGGAATCCTAGGACCTAACGGCGCGGGAAAGACCACTACATTAGAGATGATAGAAACTTTGAGGCCCATAGACTCCGGTACTATCACTGTAGATGGCATAGATGTTCAAAAGTATCCAGATGCCGTAAAGCAGATTATTGGCGTGCAGCCACAGACTGCAGCTTTTCAAGATAAACAAAAACTATCTGAAATTATTGAACTTTTTGCTTCAGCTTATGGCGAAAAAGTAGATGCTAAAAAGTTCTTAGATGAAGTTAATTTAGGCGAAAAGATTAATAGTTATGCTGAAGACTTAAGTGGTGGTCAAAGACAGAGACTGAGTATTGCTACAGCAATAGTACATAACCCAAGAGTATTTTTCCTGGATGAGCCTACCACCGGCTTAGACCCCCAGGCTCGTAGAAATCTTTGGGATCTTATTAAAGAAATTAGAGATAAAGGCGTAACGGTCATAATGACAACTCATTATCTCGACGAGGCAGAAATCCTATGCGACCGAGTAGCTATTATGGACAAGGGCAAGATTATAGCCCTTGATTCGCCAGCTAATTTAATTAAGACGCTCCTTAAAAAAGGATTCAAGAAAGAGCAAAAAGTAGAGCAAGCAAATCTTGATGATGTATTCATAGACTTAACTGGTAAAGGACTAAGAGATTAATATGGATAAAGCACATATCCCAAAGGTCAGCTTCGTTAGAAAGCTCAAGACAGTAGCAACTTTCACTAGATTAAATACAAAAAGATTTTTTAGAGACAGATTGGCTATTTTCTTTGGAATACTTTTTCCACTAATATTCCTGTTTGTTTTCGGATCAATTTCAAAAGGAGGCGGAAAATTATCCTTCAAGGTAGCAATCCTTAATGATTCTAAATCTAGTTATTCAACTACATTTATAAATCAATTAAAGAGTTCCAAATTATATAAAATTGATAGCACTGTAAGTAATTTAAATCAGGCTGAAAACAAGATGTCTAAGAGCCAATTAGATGGAGTCATATATCTCAATAAGGACTTTGGAGTGTTTGAGAAAGGCAATAATTATCCAAGCGGACAAGTAGAAGTTATATACACGCAAAATCAGGTGACTTCAGGTCAGACTATTGCATCCGTACTAAATCAGAGTTTAAGCGGAATAAACTCTAAATTTGTCACGACTAAAACACCTTTTGTTGTAACTCAGAATCAACTTAATCGAAAGAGTTTAACTACTTTTGATTACACCTTTGCAGGACTTCTAGGGTTTTCTATTATTGGTATAGGAATATTTGGGCCAGTAAATGTGTTCCCAGAACTTAAAAAACAAGGAATCTTAAGAAGACTTCACACAACTCCAATTGCTGTATGGCAATATTTCTTATCTACAATGTTCTCTCAGTCTATTATTGGAATTGTTTCTATTGCAATTCAGTTCATCATCGCTATTCTAGTATTTAATCTTAAAGTGGTCGGGAATTACTTGGAGATCATTACATTCTTGGTGCTTAGTATATTCATGGTTCTAGGGATTGGTCTCGCAATTGGAGGCTGGGCAAAGAATGATCGCCAGGCAGCACCACTATCTAACATAATTGTGTTTCCTATGCTATTTTTATCGGGAACTTTCTTCCCAAGATTCCAGATGCCGCAATACCTACAAGCCGTAACTAATTATTTGCCCCTAACGCCAGTTATAGACGGTATGAGGCTACTTACAACTGAAGGTAAGCATCTAACTCAGATAATGCCTGAAATAGGCCTAATACTTATCTGGATGGTTGTTATCTACTTTATAGCTTTTAAAGTCTTCCGTTGGGAGTAGACAAATTAGCATAAGTGTGTTATAATAAACACCAATGAAAAACTTCAACCCAAATCAACCGCCACTATTCCCTGAAGATGAAGGTAATGGAGAAAATAAAGATCCTAGACCAACATTTGATGGTCCTACTCACATTGTAGACCCTAGAATTATAGACAGAATACGTTCCATGAACCCTGGAATTAGTAGTGGAGAAGCTCAAGAAAACGAGGTTGAATCACTATTGGATAAGAGAAAAAAACAACTTGCATCAATGGATCCTGAAGAATTAGATGCTGAGCTACAAAATGCATCAGATGTAATTATGAATTCACCAGATGATGATGGCCATTTCGGTAATAGACGTAAGAGTAGTGAAGAAATTGATGCCGAACAAACTATGAAGCTAATATTTGAACTCAAAGAAAGCAGAAAAGCTGAAGCAGAAATTGCAGAATCTCCAATCACGGAAGATTTATTAGACGAGTTAAGTAGAGATACTTTTTCGGATTGGTATTCAAGATACGTAAAAGTTAGAACTACTGCCATCAAAGAAAGACTTAATGGTGATATAAGTATTGATGAAGAGTATGCAAAGATTGAAGCTGGGCTTGAAGAATTAGGTGACCCTAAATTTACCAGTGTTGAAGAGATTGAAAAACTTGAAGATAAGGTTAAGAATTTATTAAGAAAATATAATAGAGATGAAGTGGAATCTGTATCCAAGGAAGCTAAGGTAATCGATACTGCCCTTAAAGTTCTAAATGATTTAGAGCGAAACAAGCATTTTATTTCTGACGATAGTTATGTTGCTGATGCCAAGAAAAAGCAATCTGAAGCTGAGTCGTCTAGGCACTCCTATTTAACAAAAGAAGATTTAAAAGAACTTTTAATTGATAGATCGTTCGATGAAAGAGTTTTAGAATTATTTACTCCAGAAGAAACACTAAAGCTTACTGAATACCTTTCCAAGAAAAACATGGCTTTCGGTCGTGTAGTAATTGACGACAGAAGATTTGGTGATGCTTCAAACACTATGGATATTAATATCAATTCTCTTCGAAACAAGATTGTAAACAAATTCTTTGGTCTTAAGCGAGCAGGTAGATTAGAAGGTGACGCAAAGAATCAAGCTCTTAATTTCTTTAACGAATTTGTTAATGAATATTCGGGAAGACATCTTGGTGGTAATGGTAATAAGAAGTTTGATGATATGACTACTGAAATTGAAAGAATTGAACACTTAAGTTACAGAAAAAGACAAAGACTTAGCTCTTTAGCCAAAAAGATTATAGATAACAGAGATAAGTAAGAACTTATATGAAGGATAAAACCCTTTATATTCTAGCTCCAATGTATGAGGTAACTGATACTGTTTTTCGAAGTATTATTGCTGAACTTTCACCTCCAGATATCTTTTATACAGAGTTCGTAAATGTTGATGGACTTCAAAGTAAAGGAAGAGAAGCTATTCTTCCAAGGTTAAAATATTCAAAAAAAGAAAAACCTCTTATTGCACAAATCTGGGGTTCTAAACCAGAAAATTTCACCGCAACAGCTAAAGAATTAGTTAAGATGGGGTTTGACGGAATAGATATTAATATGGGTTGTCCGGATAGAAATGTTACTCGTGCTGGACTTTGTTCTGCGCTTATTAATAATAGGGAGCTAGCTAAAGAAATCATTGACGCCACAAAAGCTGGAGCGGGTAAACTTCCCGTCAGCGTGAAGACTAGGCTGGGTTATAACTCGATAGATTATTCATGGCATGAGTTCCTTCTTAATCAAAGCATAGATAGCCTAATTATTCATGCTAGGACCAAGAAGCAGATGAGTAAAGTTCCTGCAGATTATGAAGCTTTAAAGGAAATAGTAAAACTTCGAGATAAAATTTCACCCAAGACTAAGATAATTGGAAATGGTGACATATTTTCCAGAAAACATGGAGATGATATCGCTAAGAAATACAAGCTTGACGGAGTTATGATTGGCCGAGGTGTATTCAGGGATCCTTATGTTTTTAGTAAAAACTCACCATGGGAAAAATTATCTAAAGATGAACGAATTGATATATTCAAAAAACATGCCAAACTATGGAAAAAGACATACGGAGATAACAAGCCTGTATATATTCTAAATAAGTTTTGTAAGATTTATATTAATAATTTTGACGGAGCTAAAGAGCTAAGAGATGATCTGATGCAAAGTCAGAATATTGATGAACTTATAGATAAATTAAACAAATTATAATGGTGGGGGCGGTAGGAATCGAACCTACTACCAAGCGGTTATGAGCCGCCTGCTCTGACCGATGAGCTACGCCCCCATTTCTTCTCTTATTATACCCCAATTAAAAGAGAGTATAACAGATTTTAATATAAGATATAATATTATTAATAACTTCTATGGATAAATTAAAAATAAACAAATACTACAAGAGAACAATAAAGTACTTAGAAAGACTAGGGGATATTAGATATTCTGGTCAATTAATATTCTTAATCTTAATTGTTATGTTGACATGGAGTGGGGTAAGATCTCTGGAAACGAACTACAAATTACAGCTTCAAATCGCATCCTTAAACCAAAGCAACCAATTGGCTTCTCTTGAAAATACCAATATTAGTTTAGAAAATCAGTATTTGGAGTCCAATCAATTCCTAGACATATCTGCGAGACAAAATCTTGGACTAGCATCAACAGGAGAGCAAGAATTATTAATGCCTAAGAACGTGGCTTTAAGTTATATTGCGCCAAGTAATATAAAGACTGTCACTTCACAGGAATCAGTAGCAAAACCCAGTAATTATCAATTATGGGTAGACTTTTTCCTTCATAGGAATGAGTTCTCAACTAAGCGTTAATGCCCTTAGGGTTGCAAAAACACCTTAAATTTGCTAAAATAACAAAATAAATTGACGCGGGGTGGAGCAGAGGCAGCTCGATTGGCTCATAACCAATAGGTCGCAGGTTCGAGTCCTGCCCCCGCAACCAAATTAGACATTAAACCCTATTATATAAATAGGGTTTTTATTTTTTGTATCTGTAAAATTATCACATAATTCACAACATTAAATACTTGTTAAGCTTATCTGTGCTCATATATAATTATGACTACAGAAAGCTAACATAAAAAGAGGTAAATTGACAAAAGTAATTATTTTTGTTATAATAATATATGTTAGCTTAAAGTAAAATAAAAAATTAACAATTAAAACTATCAAAAAGGGGCAATAAAATGAAAGTAACAAACCTACTAGAATTTGAGTTTGTGACATCTACTAGCGAAGATATAGCTAGAGTAGATAAGATCTTAAACAAACTATAAGATTCTTTTTATTACCAAAAAAATCCCTAGATTAATTTATCCAGGGATTTTTTAGTTTATCAATAATGGTAGCGGCGAGTGGATTTGAACCACTGACCCCAGGCTTATGAGTCCTGTGCTCTAACCAACTGAGCTACGCCGCCTTAATTTCTAACAACACTGTTGAGACGTATTATATAAAAAATATCTTAATCTGTAAAAATATATATTTACCTCTTTTGCTTATAATCACTTTTTAGTTAAAAATATATTAATGGAAATAAACATCCCTAAAGGTACATACATAGTTGCTGTTAGTGGCGGAGTTGATTCAATGACTCTTCTATATTTAATTCATGAATTGAAATTAGATGATTCAGAATTTATTGTTGCTCATTTTAATCACGGCATAAGATCTGACTCTAAAGTTGACGAAGACCTAGCTAGAGAAGTTTCTAATAAATATGGATATGGATTCGAACTTGGTAAAGCTAAGTTAGGTAAAGATGCCAGCGAAGACGATGCCAGGGATAAAAGGCTGGCATTCTTAATGGGCCTAAAGGGCAAGTATTCTGCAGATAAAATTATTACTGCTCACCACAATGACGATCTAATCGAAACAGCCTTGATAAATGTTCTAAGAGGAACTAATAGAAGGGGTCTAAGTTCTCTGGTAAATTCCAAGGATTTCATTAGACCCTTAATTAAATATTCTAAAAAGGACATTCTGAGTTTTGCTATCGAGCATGGAATAAATTGGCATGAAGATTCTACTAATTCAGAAGAAAAATACCTTAGAAATTATCTCAGACATAATGTTATGAAGAATATGTCCGAGGATCAAAAGAATAAAATACTTAGAATGATTGAGCTACAGAAAGATTTAAATGATAAGATCGACGATTTGCTTTCAAGTGTACTTGAAAATAATAAGCTAAATAGATTATTTCTTTCACAAATTGAATTCAAATTAGTTAAAGAAGTAGTATTAGCATGGATTAGGAAGAATGGAATATATAACTATGATAAATCCACTGTAGATAGAATATCTGTCGGAGTTCTTACTAGCCCTAAGGGAAAGAACATAGATATTAACAAAAATCGTAGAATTAAGATCACAGAAGAATACCTAGAGATTATCTAAGCCATAGAACTATTGACCTATCTATAAAAATGTTACTTTATATGTTAAAATTAACTTCTATTATTAATAAAGGAATTTATGTCAGAATTCAGTCCTAGGTCCGAAGAGCTTTTTGACGAAACAATCAAAGCATATTTTAGAATCACCAAAAATGATTTAATTGTGCCTTCGGAAACATTTCAGGCAAATGAACTTGCATCAAGCTTAGAGGATAATCTATATATTGCCAGTGAGCTAAATCAGGTGACAGGTGCATATAAAATTAGAGGCGCATATAATAAAATCATTTCACTTACCGAAAAACAAAAAAGAGTCGGCATAATTACTGCAAGTGCGGGCAATCATTCTCAGGCCGTTGCACTACTAGCCAATGAGCTAGATATTCCCGCAACCATAATAATGCCTGAAACAACCCCACAATATAAGATAGATAGAGTTAAAGAATTCGCCTCAAGTAGCACACAAATAGTTCTAGAGGGAAGTAATTATGACGAGGCTGAAGACTATGCTAATTTAGTAGCACTGCAAGATTACTTAACAATGATTCATCCCTTTGATGACATTAAAGTTATGGCAGGACAGGGTACCTGGGCACTGGAAGTACTTAAGGATATAAAGAACCTAGATAGCGTATACATTCCTGCTGGAGGCGGAGGCCTAATAACTGGATTTGCAAACATAATTAAAAGATCAAATCCGGATATTAGAATAATCGCAGTTGAACCATCTGGCGCGGCTTCATTAAGTCTAGCTATTGAACAAAATAAGCCAGCAGCTCTAGAAGAAATAGATACTTTTGTGGATGGAGCTAGTGTTAAAAGGATTGGTCAATTAGTTTTTGAAATACTATCAGAAAACAATTTAATTGATGACGTAATAACAGTCACTAACGCTCATGTAAAGATGGCACTTAATGTATTAAGGGGAGGCGGCAATCCAGTGAAAAGCGAATTAGCCGGAGCATTATCCTATGCGGGTTATTTAAAGGATAGAAATAGAAAAATAGGCCAGAACGTGCTGTGTTTGGTGACTGGTGGAAATTTAAGTCCAGAGAGACTAAAAAATATATTTATAGATTAACTAACCAATGCCTAGGAGTGTCATACCAGATCCATTGTTTGGAGTAATATAAGTTATCTGAGCATAACCTGAGGCTCCATTTCCTCCCACAGCACTAGTCGTGTTGTTGGCTCCAGCGCCACCACCACCGCCGCCAGGGAAAACGCCCGGATTTCCATTTGTGGGAGTAAGCGTTCCTCCATTTCCTCCATTTCCTCCATTTCCTAGACCTGTAGCTACTCCATTTGGAAAAAGAGATATTCCACCAGATTGATTTACGGCAGATATTCCAATTGCTAAATTTGTTGCAACAGCGCCACCACCACCGGCATAATTCCCGTTAATTGAATAAGCTCCTCCACTACCTCCGGCAAACCATAATGAACCTAAAGGAGTAGTGTTGTTTTGAGTACTTGAACTCGTGTATGCTCCATTTCCGCCTGGTGCGACGATGAGATTAGTAGTGCCTGAGGAATCTTGGAGGTAACTATTTCCTCCATTTCCGCCTTGAGAATAAGTTGAGGGAGCTACCCCACCAGCTCCTATAACTAATTTGTAATTTGTTCCTGCGGATACACTAAGTACTGATCCTGCGTAGTATCCTCCGTATCCTCCAGGCATATTCCCTCCTGTACTACTGTTTGTGCGGGAAACGAAAATTGTTGAAGTTCCCCCAGCGCCACCTCCACCATATAGTTCTACTAAAATAAACTTTACTCCTGTCGGAACTGTCCAGGTAGTTGTGCCGGGAGTTGAGAAGGATAATTGAGTTATAGCCTTATTTGTTGATATTTTTGATTGTTCAGTTTGTGTTTGATTGGTATTAACATAAATATCGGAAACCACAGTACTTGTTTTTATGTGCTCCGTATTTGTATTACTTAATGCTTTAAATTCAACTACTCCCGTACTAAAAGTGGGGAAGGCACTTGCCGCAGCTCCGTCTCCCGACACATAATAAATATAAGAATAGTTAACTATCGAATAATATATAGCAGTATATCTTTGGTTGTATCTTGCATTATTTACTAAAGTACTAGACATTAAATAATAATTAGCTATAGCTCCATTTGCATTTCCGGAATAAATTGCATTTTGAGGTCCATTTTGGAAGTAAGCACTAGCTTGAATAACTAGATTATTTAACTGTGCGGGGTTTGAAAAATAGCTACCATTACCATAGTATCCTAAGGACGTTTGCACAACAGGAGAGGATGTATATTGAAGACCACTATATACTGCTATGGAAGCGCTTCCAAGGGTTCCCGTAATCTGAGAGAACTGAAAGGTGGTAGTTCCTGCAGGAACGTTATAGGCCGCAAATAAAGTGACAGTAGGAGCTACACCATAGTTAGATATGGGCCTAACCCAAGTGGCTCCAGTAATACCTCCACCATTAAAACTTTGACTTCCTTGAGCGGCAGCCACTACAATTATTACATCTCCAGTTATAGTGGTAACTGGCAGGTTTATTTTGGTGCTTGTTGTTACTCCTGATAAATTTATTCCTGAAGCACCTCTTAAAGTTACGCTCATTGAATGGTCTCAATTCTCTTAATTAATTTATTTTGTTTCTTATCAAAATATTCATATCCAAAGTTAATTCTAACGAGTTGCCTATCTTTAACTTCACCATTGTTATTTATAACAACTTCATAATCTTTATTAAGAATAGGCATCGAATTAGTGGGTACTGATTTCCAGTCAATATCTTTACGTTTTCCATTTACAAATATTGAAAAACGTATCATTTTTCCGTGTTCTTTTTCACATAATTTATTGATAATGTCATAAAAGGTATTTCGTTTTTTTTCAAAAAGAGATCTATCGTCGCGCTCCAACTGATTTAAAATGAATCCATCTTCAAATTCTGCTTCTAACATATCTTCACTCCTCCTCCTGATTAATTTTCAGTCCAGGCATAAGTTATGGTTTGAGATGTGTTGGGTCCAGGAGGTGCAGATGTGGCAGTTTGAAGTTGAAGCCTAAGTGCGTTGGCATATACAGTTCCGCCAGTTGAATATGTTGCAGTACCAGTAGCAAAAGGATTTGTTCCATTGGTATAGTTGGTAGATATTCCTAGACCAGTATTCATTGCTGAATCACCCGATGTGCTAGTTGTCGGAGTAGTATAAGATGTTACTACGCTGCCAGTAATCGTCTGGCCGGTACCGGGAGTATTGCCGCTGATATAGAATCTACCATTCGATAGAGAAGTGTAAGTTCCTGAATGAACTGGGGCCTGATATTTTGTATAGCTATTTTGACCTGCCAAAACTGGCGAAATTAAATAGTTGGTAGTGCTATCGTCGATAGCTTTTAAGTTCATCTCAGTTCTGTTGGCAGTAGCCGTAGCTCCAGAGCCATTATATTCAGTAAATGTTACAGTAGTCGCCATTAATTATCCCCCGTTGTATTTTGAGGTTTAGTTATTTTTGCAGCCTCTTTGTGCCAGCCGATATATTCGCCATTTTCATCGAATTCGTATACAACAATTTCATCATTTATTAGTGTGCCATTAGCTAAACCGACAATGGGATTTACAGCATTAGGTCTTTTATTATCCATAATATACTCCTATTTGTTAGTTATATATATAGCTGTTACATAAAGTGAAGTTATAGCAGCGGAGCAAGTGGCCGTCCAGGCTGCATTGGTTGTAGTTTGTGGAAGGGGAACTTGAAGGGCTGCCCCTCTCATGTCGCCGGCTGGTACATAAAAATAGAAGGTCCCAGCTCCCCCATCTGAAACGGTTACTAGAATTGATGTAGTTGATGTGTTTGTAAACCAAATTTCAGCCATATCACAATAAACTCCAGTTCCACCAGCGTTAGTAATACTTGTTGCTGACGTCGATGAAGTAATAATCGTACTAACAGCTTTAATTAAATCTCTTGGAGCTTGTGAAATAGTTACTTTTCTACCAAATTTGTCACCCATCGCTCCTACAAGATAACCGTTAGATACGGCAGTTGGAAGCGCAGTAGCGGCTATAAGACCTTGCTCGTTTGCTGCAGCAGGTGCTGTGGAATTGGTTGGTTGAAGCGGTACGTATGCCATTTAGAATATTATATACAATTTACAAGATTACCATAAATACTTAAGAATTATATTTCTTTCCAAAATATATCAGAATTATAGATTTCATAATCTAGAGGACTAATTTTATTCAATAAATCTATTTCGGATTTATTAAGACTTTTATATAATTCCTTTGAAAATTTATTAGATGTAATTAGGGGTGATGACCCAATTTTATCTGACCATTTTTCTCTTAGCCACAAATCGTCTGCAAGTTTTTTGCCAATGATATCGAAATTCCAAGTTGATCCCGAGTCCCATTTAAGTATTAGATTAATTTTGTTTATTCTTTCCCAGACCTTAGTTCTATCCATGACTGGAGCCATGAAAAGAAGATCTTCTTCCGGGAAAAGTCCCTTTTTTTCTAAATTAAGAAAATCCTTTGATTCAAATAAAATATTCCTTGATTGATAATCTGACATAACTTTCTTGTTTTCTTCTACCCACTTAAATAATTCTTCTTTGCTTGGCATTTTTTCCAATATTCCTTTGCTGTGAATGAAGTGACTTACTGTTCTTGAAGCGGGCTCTCTCCACGTGGTCATTAAGTACATTTTTTCTGCTATAGGAGTCCATCCGGCGTGCATTGGATACTTGGCATTAATAACTTCAATCTCGTCATCAATCAGCTGCATGTTCTTGATTATGTAGGAAAATGATCTTCCGCTATTTTTTGGTATGTGTATAAAATAAAAGCTATCGTACATTCTTTATATTATATTCCAATTAGATCCATCACTGGCAAAAGTTAGGCTCATTTGTGAAATTGGAATTGTTACACTAGTTGAGCCGACGCCATCTATGGTCTGCGATGAAGTGGTGTTTACGGTAACTATATTGGTGGAGGAGTCTGTTTTTTTTACGGTATAAAAATTTAGGGTTTTCGTAGCATCTGGCAAAGTTACGGTTATAGCGTTACTGCTAGTATTTGCTAAAATCAATTCTCCTGGATACAGAGCGGGAGTGTAAGTGGCTGAAGTAACTACATAAACATTGGAAAGAAATCCTTGACCCGCACCAGCTGGACCTGAAGAATTATAAACCGTAAGAGAGGTGGCTAGTAGGTTGTTTAAAATATATCCCCAGCTACCCGAATCGCCCCCAATAGAAGGAAGTCTCACCGGAAATCCAGTGGAAGGATATTTGGTAGTATCTACTGTAACACCTTGATATGCGTTATTTGTAACGGCCACGACTTATTATTGCCCTCTTATATTTTCTCTTTATATCATATCATAAGCATAATTTTCGGGCATACTAAAAACCAATTACAAACACTAAATGTAAAACAATTCGAATTTATTTAAATATTATTTAATTAATATAGATTTTATATTAACGAATTCTCTAATTCCGAATTCAGATAATTCCCGACCATATCCAGATTTCTTTACCCCACCAAATGGCAGTCTAGGATCTGATGATACAAAGTTATTAATAAATACGCTTCCAGAGTCTATGTCTTTAGCAATATCTAAAGCCTTATTTATGTCTTCTGACATTATTACCGCACCAAGACCATAATCACTTGAGTTCGCTATATTTATAGCCTCTTCAAATGTATCAAAACCTATAACTGACCATACTGGAGCAAATACCTCTTCCTTGAATACAGTATCTTCTGGAGAGTTAACATCAATTACCGTAGGAAGGTAATAGCATCCTTTCATTTCTCCACGTTTTCCACCAGTTAGAAGCTTGGCGCCTTCGGCAACAGATTTATTAACCTGATCTTCAACTGTTTTTACCATCTGCTCGTTAACAAGTGGACCTAATTCAGTAGCAGGGTCAAGTGGGTCTCCTATTTTAATTTTTTCTACTTCAACAACAAGTTTTTTAAGAAATTCATCTTTCAAAGAAGAATGAATTAAGAATCTCTTCGAGGCTACGCAACTTTGTCCTGCATTGTTTTGCAATCTTCCGTTTACTGCAGTATTAACAGCTTTTTCTAGATCAGCATCCTCAAGAACTATATATGGATCACTTCCACCTAGTTCCATTACGGTTTTCTTAATTTCTCTTCCGGCTTGCATTGCAACTTGACTTCCTGCGTATTCACTTCCAGTTAAAGTCACCGCTCTAATATTAGGATTCATGATAACTTCTTCAACTTGAGGTGATCCTATTGAAAGATTGAAGAACAATTCTTCAGGGAATCCAGCCTCACGAATTACTCTTTCAATTTCCATGGCACTAAGTTGAACATTGGAGGCGTGTTTTAATACCGCACTATTGCCAGCCATTAATGCCGGAGCTACAAATCTAAATACCTGCCAGAATGGGAAGTTCCATGGCATGACAGCAAGAACTACTCCGATTGGGTCGAACCTTACCATTCCTCTTCCATTTTCCATTTCAACGTCATAAGCTCCGAGGAATTTTTCTGCATTATCTGCATAGTAGTCACATCCTCTAGCACTTTTTTCTACTTCTGCCTCAGCAGCTGCAACAGTTTTACCAACTTCTTTTGACATAACTAAACCTATTTCATGCTTTTGTTCCCTAAGTAGATTAGCTAGTTTCTTCATTAATGCTTTTCGCTCTTCGAATGAAGTTTTTCTCCAAGACAGATATGCTTTGTGGGCGGCATCTATTTTCGTAGATATTTGTTCTGATGTTAGTGACTCTATGTCGCTAATTACCTCTAGGGTTGCTGGGTTTATTGAAGTTAGTTTCATATTTATTCACCTTTCATTAATTCACTTATTGTTTTTTCTAATTCTGATTTATTTAATAATTTATTGTATGAGTAGTCGATAGGTAGATCAATAATATGCACGCCCTTAGAATTGATTGCCTCCATAAATACTTCTCTAAAATTATCGATGGATTTAATTCTATGTCCTATAGCTCCAAAACTTTCAGCAAGTTTTACAAAATCTGGATTTGTAAAATCTAATGCATAGTCTTCTAGATTCATGCCATCCTGCTTCCACTTAATCATGCCATACCCTTGATCATTAAGTACCACTATAACTAAATCAAGGTTAAGTCGTTTTGCTGTTTCTAGATCGGCTAGGTTCATCATAAAACCGCCGTCACCAGCAACTACTACAACTTTTTTATCTGGGTTGATTAATTTTGCTGCCATTCCCGCAGGAAATCCCGCTCCCATGGTTGCGAGCGCATTATCTAGGAGCAGTGAATTAGGGGTGTAAACTTTGTAATTTCTGGAGATCCATAATTTATACATTCCATTATCCAGAGATAGAATTGAATCTTTTGGCATCATATCTCTAAGTTCATAAACAAATCTACTTGGAGCAATAGGGAAGCTACTATCTTCTTTAGATTTTTCTAATTGATTATCTATTAGCTTTTTAATCCTAAAGATATCTGAATAATCTCTATTTATAGACTTAACCTTTTCACTTGCATGCCATAAGGCATAGGATACATCTCCAATAATTTCTAGATCTGGTGAATATACTTCATCTATTTCAGCGGGGTAGAAATTAAGATGAATTACTTTAGTTGAATGTGTATTTATGACAGGGGGTTTTTCTATAGTGTCGTGACCAACCATAATTAATAAGTCACTAAGCTCTATGGCTTTATGCACAAGATCTCCATCGCTAAGTGCTGTTGTTCCTATAAATAAGTCTGAGGATTCATCTGCTACTCCCTTGCCCATCTGGGTGGATACGAAAGGAATGTTGGTTTTAGATATAAAGTTATTGAGTTGCTTTGTAATTAGTTTACGGTTAGCTCCTGCTCCTATTATTAATAAAGGTTTTTTAGCATTATCTATAGCATCAACTAAATTTACCAGGCTCTTATCATCTGGATCGGGTCTTCTAATTTTTGAGTAATTAAAAATCTTATTATCTGTTTCCTCTAATGCCACATCTTCTGCTAGTTCGATATGTACGGCGCCAGGTCTTTCTAACTCGGCGTGACGAATAGCTTCAATTATTGCAGTAGGAGCCTTGTCGGCACTTTCAATAGAATATGCATACTTTGTAATAGGCTTCATCATTCCAACAACGTCAATTATCTGAAATTTGCCTTGCTTGCTTTTCTTCAGAGGTTTTTGTCCAGTGATTACTAAAAGGGGCATTCCACCTAGTTGTGCATAAGCTACTCCAGTCACTAAATTAGTTGCACCTGGACCAAGCGTTGAGAGTGCGACGCCTAATTTTCCCGTCAGCCTTCCTATTGTTGCGGCCATAAATGTAGCAGTTTGTTCGTCTCTAGTAGTTATGAATTTAATGCTAGATTTTCTTATTTCATCAAGTAAGCTAAGGTTTTCTTCGCCTGGAAGTCCAAAAATATATTCGACTCCGGCACCCTCTAGTGTTTTAACGATAATTTCAGAACTATTCATTTTCATCTCTTTTCATTTTATAACAATACAAAATATATTTAGGTTGTATTCTATTCTACACTTGTATAGTTAATGATATTTTTAAATATAATATTGACATCTGATTTTTACCTGATTAAATATAATATATAAGTATAAGTATTATAATAAATACAATTTACAAAATAAGGGTAAATCAAAAAAATGAACATTCAACTTAAAACTATAAAACGTACGCTAGTAGGTCTCATAAGTCTTACTATACTAGGACTAACTAATATGGGTATTGCGGGAGCTGCATGTACCGCATCTGTAGGATGTACATCTTCAGCTTCAACGGTTATTACTGTCAACGTTAATCCAATTATTGCCATAAGCAACACTAACAGTATTATTTTGAACGTTACTCCTACGGCTGCCGGAAACATATCTTATGCAGCAGACGTAATTAATGTTACAACTAATGATGTAACTGGCTTTGCCCTGTCTATTTATGCAACAAATGGTACAGACAACAAACTTAGTAATGGTACTAACGTAATCTGTCCGGCGCCATCTGCAGCTGGAGCTAACACCACTTCCGGAAGTTTAAGTCCACTCGGGACTGGAGCGTATAACTCAGCCTGTACAACGAATACTTCAGGACATTGGGGATTTGAAGTCTGTAAAACTACAACTCCTTATGGTCCTATTGCAACGGGAACAACAACCGGTGGTAACTCAGGTAACTTCTTGAATGGAACAACAACTTCGCCAACTGGAAACTGTCCAGTTACATCAGCAACCTCAACGGGAAGCCAGAACTCTCTACTTTCTAGTGGTACAAATAACACTTGGTATGCGGTACCAACTTCAGCTTCTCCATATACTTTCTATAATATTTCTAGTTCCACCAATGCTCTAACAAGCTTCCTTGTAAATTACGCAGTATCTGCCAACGCTAATCAGCCATCAGGAAATGGTACGCAGGGATCTAGTTATTCGGCAACGGTGATATATACAGCAACAACAAATTAATAAGTTAATTAAAGGGGTAGGGGAATCAAATGAAAATAAATTACAAAAAATTAAGTTTAGCAATAACATCGGCTCTAATGCCAATAGGGCTTCTATCGCATGCTGGTGCGGCGAGCGCTAATCAGCAGCTTGAAATAACACCAACTGCTATTATTCAATCTTTTGATAAGGGTGCTTCTCAAGCCGAAAATCTTCAAGTTATTAATCCAGGATCATCATCATATGATATTAAGATTTACGCAACACCTTTCAGTGTTACGGGTGAAGACTATAAGCAAAACTTCAATAAGATTCCTGGAGCTGAAGATGTATCTACTTGGTTTTCATTTCCTTCAAGCACTTATCATATAGATCCTAACCAGACAGTAAATATTCCTTACTTTATTAATGTTCCTTCTAATGCATTAGCAGGCGGACACTATGCGACTGTTTTCGTAGAAACACAGAACAAAGCCAATGTTAACGGCGTAGTAATTCACGATAGATTAGGCTCAGTGGCATATCTTACTGTAAACGGTCCTGTTAAGACTGCTGGAAATTTCCTTTCATGGAATGCTAGTTTCCTTCAGAGACCTGATTTAACAGCTAATCTTAGAGTTCAAAATACTGGCGCTGTTCACTTCCAGACAACCATCAACGCCGTAGTTAAAGATATATTCGGTAGTACCAGACTAACCTATACTTCACAACACGAAATACTTCCACAGACAATTAGAAAAATGCCAGTTGTTTGGAATAAGACTCCATCATTTGGATTATTTAGAATATCTGGTACTGCTAATTTCCTGGGTCAAACTGTTAATCTTCCCACTCAGTATGTTCTTGTAATGTCTAGTTTTGTTCGATTAGTACTAGCTTTGCTAGTGTTCCTAATAATCTTATGGTTTGTTGTTAAGATCTACTTCTCCCCAAAGAAGTCTAATGGTTCAAGAGTTTCAAACGTACTTTCAAAAGTAACTGTTAAGAACGCAACGAAGAAAACTACCACAAAGAAAGTATTTAAAAAGGCTCCAGCTAAGAAATCCGCACCAAGAAAGAAAAAATAATAAAATAAATTAATATGGCTACAAGATATATATCTTTAAAAAGTTTACTTAGATATATATCTTTAGCTATAACTTGTGTTTTCACCTTACTTGTTGGAGCTAGCGGGATAAGTTACGCATCTATAATTACATCAAGTTCATCCACGGTTCTTACGGCAAATTTAAGTTCAGTGCTATATCTATCTAACTCTAGCAGCTTAACCATTAATGCAGTTCCTAACAGTGCTGGTGTTCAATGTTTTACTTACGATAACCTATCCTTCTATGCAAATAATGCATCTGGTTATACATTATATATTTCCGATGCGTCTAATACTTCCAGTGCGCTAACAACTGGTGCTCAGAATCTTCCATCATTAAGTACGGTTGCTAATAAGGGGGTTGCTGGACCTCAGACAACTGGTACTGTTAATACATGGGGCTACAGCGTAAACCCTAACCCTACAAGTCTAATTGGTGGTACTGCAAGCGGCGTAAACTTCGGATCTACTTTTCCCATCTCTAATGCGACCCCCCAAACAACTCAAACCACCGGAACGTATGGCAATAATGGATGTGCGGCTCTAAGCGTTAGTTATAATTTAGCTGGAATGCCAACATACTCTAATCTTCAGATAATTAGTTCTTCGTCCGCACCAGTTAATACCACATATACGACAGTATTTTATGGAATATATGTTAACGCAGCACAGGCCTCTGGATCATATCAGACAACAATTGTTTACACTTTAGCTTCTAATCCATAGAATAAGAACATGCATAAAAAATATAAAAATCACTTCCTAATATCTATCTCAAGCTTAACGCTGGCACTAATATTTTTGTTTATTAAACCTACTTTTGCTGCCACAACAAATACTGTCATTACTGTTAGCGTGAGCTCAGTAGTTGCCATATCTTCATCTGGATCGGTTTCACTTAGTATTACGCCGACTGCATCCGGAGCGCAGTCAGCAAACAGCGATTTAGTTTCAGTTAGTACAACTGATTCTAGTGGATACTCTCTATATATTGCAGATGCTTCATCTAGTAGCAATTCACTAATTGGGCCAGGTTCGAGCACTATTTCTGCGACTAGCTTAACTCCAGCGACATCGCCAGTTAGAATATTATCCGCAGGATATTGGGGATTTTGTGCGAATACTGCTACGCTAACAAACTTTACCTGTCCACCATCACCATATACAAGCACAACAATAGCTGCTGCCTATGATTTTGCTCAAGTTCCTTTGTATACAAATCCATTGATAATAAAGCACACCACAACTACTTCGACCAATGACAATACTACTATATGGTACGGAGTTAGTCTTAATACAACTACTCAGTCAGGTACTTACACTACAACCGTAACATATACCGCTACTGGTAATTAGACATAATATTATTTATATTTTATAATATACACCATGAATATATTAAAGAAATCATTAACATTAGTAATGCTTTCAGCTTTTATATCTTTAACTGCTATGATTCCTTTTAGTCATATAGTCCGTGCTGATTCGGTTATAAGTGTGAGCGTTTGTCAGCAGATGAACAACCCTTCTATAGGCTTAGAAAATACAGGCACGGCACTTATAATATCCGGAAATTCAGGTGAGCATACTCTAGTTACAGAAAAATTATATATGGACGATAAACTTGTAAGCACTTTTGAGTCAGATATTCAGGGAAATTATACCTTTACGACTGCTTTAATTACTGGAGCTCATAATTATCGGATAGTATCAGTTGACGGATGTGGAACTACAAAAGATTCAGTTATAGCTAATCTAGATCATCAAACAGGAATTAATGGTATTATAGAAATAGTAAAGAATACATTCTTTAAAGAAATAAAAACACTAAGCTCTCCAATAAATGCGTCATCAAAATTATTTAAGAATTTCTCTAGCTTATTTATCTAGCATATTGCTTGTTTTATTCTTAATACCATTATTCGCAAATGCAGATTCTGTTTATGGAGTAGGTGCCTACGGTAATTGCTATTATTCAATCTGTAATAATCAAACTATTACAATATCTTCTCTGGGTGCGGTAAATCTTAATTTACAATTCACCAACCCGAGTGCATGTGCCGCGGGAAGTGACAACGTCACAGTAAGTACTAATGCCGTAAACGGCTATACATTATTTATTAATTCACTAAATTCGGGAAGTTTGTTAACTGGTGCCAGTAGTATATCTCCAATAAATGCAATTGGGAGTTCTCCAATAAGCCTTACTTCAAACACCTGGGGTTACCGTGTTGATGGATGGGCTGGTTTTGGTTCTACCCCTTCTAACTATTTAACGGCTACTTACGGTGCGGTGCCAAATGGAGGATCATTGGATAGAATCGCCACTGTGAGTTCCGCAGTAAATAACAGTACTACAATAGTTTGGTACGGTTTGTGCGCTAACACTACACTACCTTCAGGATCTTACTCAGATACAATCATATATACTGCCGCCACCAATCCATAGAAAGTGTTTTTATTTTCAACAACAAGGTATATAATTTAAACATAATAGTTTTAAATAAAAATAATATAAAAAATGAATAAAAGCAGTGAAAAGTTATCTTCTTTATTAAACAAGGAAATGTCGCGCAAAGAGTTTCTTGGTTTTATGGGTATGGCTTTCTTAGGATTAATAGGAGTACTTTCTCTACTCGAATACTTTAGACAGGGTTCTTACAGTAATTCCAATTCTAATCTTTCATATGGTGAAGGACCTTACGGCGGAGTGTCTCTGAAGTAACTTGTAGTAATTTTGGCACTCTTTAAGATAGATTGCTATATGTAGGGTATAATATCTTTTATATGGATAAAAAACGAAATTCAATGAACCCTAAAAACAACAACAAGATGGCTATGAAGAATGCGGGATTTATAGCTCTATTAGTAATATTTGCGCTAGTAGTTCTTGCCGCAGTCAATAAGCCAAGCAATATTCAATCTGTGCCAATAACCACAGCTATTTCTGATGCAAACAGTGGTAAATATTCAAAGTTTAAAGTTACTGGTAATCTAGTGGAAATTACAAAGAAGGGCGACAAAACTGCCACCCTAAAAACATATATCGAACCAAATGCAACTCTTAAGACTGAAGGATTAGATTATTCCAAAGTTGAAGTTGTAGCTGCTCCACAAAGTAATGGCACATCAACATGGTTAAGTCTACTTGAAACTCTTGGTCCAGTTATTGCTATTGGAGTAATACTTTACCTAATGATGAAGAGTGCTCAAGGGCAAGGTAACCAAGCTATGAGTTTTGGTAAGAGTCGAGCAAGACTTTACGGTAATGAAAAAGATAAGGTTAGCTTTAAGGATGTCGCTGGTAGTGAAGAAGCTAAACAAGATCTTGAAGAAGTTGTTGAATTCCTTAAATTCCCAAAGAAATTCTCAGCACTAGGCGCTAAAGTTCCTAAAGGAGTTCTGCTTGTAGGCCCCCCAGGAACTGGAAAGACTATGCTTTCAAGAGCCGTAGCTGGAGAAGCGAATGTGCCTTTCTTCTCAATTTCCGGATCTGAATTCGTGGAAATGTTTGTTGGTGTTGGAGCTTCTAGAGTGAGAGATTTATTTGCTAAAGCTAAGAAGAATTCACCTTGTATTATATTCATCGATGAAATTGACGCAGTTGGAAGACGACGTGGTAGTGGAATGGGTGGAGGTCACGACGAAAGAGAGCAGACTCTTAACCAGATACTAGTAGAAATGGATGGTTTCGAACAAGGACAGAACGTTATAGTGCTTGCAGCTACTAACAGAGCCGACGTACTAGATCCAGCTCTTCTAAGACCTGGAAGATTCGACCGAAGAGTTAATATTGGACTTCCTGATCGAAAAGATAGATTATCTATTCTTAAGGTACACTTTGAAAAGAAGCCTACTTCTAAAGATGTAGATCTAGACTCATTAGCCGCAAAGAGTGCTGGTTCTTCTGGTGCTGATCTAGCTAACATAGCCAACGAGGCTGCTATTATTGCTGCCAAGGCCAATAGAAATGAGATCAATAACAACGATGTAACGGCTGCATTTGAAAAAGTAGCTATTGGACCTGAAAGAAAGAGTAAAGTGATGACACAGAAAGACAAGGAAGTTACTGCTTATCATGAAGCTGGACATGCGCTTGTCGGTCATGTGTTACCGGACAGTGATCCAGTTCATAAAGTTACAATTATTCCACGTGGAGGAACTGGCGGTGTCACTTGGTTTATCCCGCCAGAAGATCGAGTTTATGTTTCGCTTGTTCAGTTCAAAGACATTCTCGCTAGAGGAATGGGTGGAAGAATTGCCGAGGAGATAATACTAGGTAGAGATAAGATTACTACTGGAGCTGGTTCTGATCTACAAAATGCTGCTGATCTTGCTAGAGACATGATTGTGAATCAGGGTATGGGTGACAAATTACGAAACCAAGTATTTAAGACTGATGATGGAATGATGATAGACAAATTAGTTCACGAAAGAGACTATTCTGATGAAACTGCAAAAATAATAGACGATGAAGTTGAAGAATTAATCAAAGAAGCTGCCGAGAGAGCGGATCTAGTAATTAAGGCTAATAAGAAATACTTAGAAGCTCTTAAAGATAAGCTACTCGAAAAAGAGACCGTAGACGCTAAAGAAGTTGATGAAATTCTTAAGGGTGCTAAGCTTCCAGAAAAAGCTGCTCTTTACTAAAAAATATCTGTTAAATTAACGTTTATTCTTTTATACTACTAGTAATTGTTCTATGACAAATACTAAAATTGAAGAAATAAAACCAAAGAAAATAAGCATCATAAATGCGGCATTTTTGTTGATGACTGCCACATTTATAGGTCAGCTACTAGGTTTTCTTCGGACTAAATTAGTAAACGCCAACTTCCCGATAACCGGCCCCCATGGTACTGACGCTTATTTCGCTGCGTTTAACGTTCCCGACTTCTTTTTCTTTACTTTGTCTGCTGGAGTTGTGGGTGTGGCTGTAATGCCAATTCTTTCTGATAGATTATCTAAAGTAGGCGTAAAACATATGTGGGAGTTAGTAAGCTCGCTACTTAATTTCCTGTCTTTAATAATGTTATTTGTGGCAATTATTATTTTAATTTTTGCTGATCAATTGATTAGATACGTAGTAGCGCCTCATTTGCCTGCAGCGGAAATGCACACCGCAGCAACAATACTAAGACTGCTGGCATTCAATCCTTTTCTGTTTACAATTTCTGGACTACTTACAGCAGCCCAGCAATCACTAGGTAGATTCTTTTTCTATGCTATTACCCCAATTATTTATAACTTATCGATTATACTAAGTATTTTTGTATTTAGATTTAATCTAGGATTAGTGGGTCTTGGAGTAGGTGCGGTAATTGGAGCAGTGCTCCAGTTATTAATAGTTTCAATTGGTTTAATAAAAACTAACTTCTCTTGGACGCCGAAGATTATGTATAAACATGCGGATTTTAAGGCCGTACTTAGAAATTTGCCGCCTAGATCATTGGACCAAGGAATGGATCAACTAGAAGATATTGTAGAAACCCACATTGCTTCTGGAATTTCTTCGGGGGCTATTTCGTATTTTAATAATGCATATATTTTAAGTACTGCACCGATTCTTCTGCTTGGAACTGCAATATCTACAGCCGCTTTTCCTAGGCTAAATAGGTCTTTGTCTGAAGGTAAGCCAGATGAATTTAGGGCAGATTTTAGAAGAATTTTACTTATTCTTATATGGATTAGTGCGCCGGTAGTAATAATCTCATATTTTACCAGGGGTTACCTGGCGCGTATTATTTTCTCTCGAGGAAATGAACAGATATCTTTAATATTTGGTTTTCTTTGCATAGCTATATTCTTTAGAATTCTTTATTCAATGATTTCTAGATGGTTTTATTCCAATAAGGATACTATCACTCCTTTAATAGTTTCCATCTTCACTATATTTTTAAATATTGTCCTTGCTGTCTATTTATCCAAATCTAGTAGATATGGTGTTGCCGGACTTGCCATAGCTCAATCTATAGTAGCCTTTATAGAGGTTCTGGTGCTGGGCAGTATTATGACCTATAGGGATAGAAAAATATTCGATATGAAGTTCCTTAGGAACTTAATTAAGATTGGTAGTGTATGTGGATTCACTCTGGTCGCCGGATATCTGATGATCTCACTTTACCCACTGGAAAGTAAAGATAAAGGATTTTTCCAACTAGGAATTAGGCTAAGCGCCATAGCTTTAACAACATTAGCTGTGCACTTATTAATATCTAGGGCATTAGAGCTAGAAGAGGCTTACCCAGTCTTTAATAGAGTTAAAAGATTCATAATTAGACCCATTAGAATTGAAGAACTTTAGTCACCCCTGTTATTTTTTGATATAATAAAACCAAATGGAAATTAGTAAAGTTCGAAATTTTTGTATCATTGCTCATATTGACCATGGAAAGTCCACTTTAGCGGATAGGTTATTAGAGATAACTGGAACCGTAGATAAGCGAATGATGAAGAATCAGCTTCTAGATAAAATGGATTTAGAGCGTGAAAAAGGAATAACAATTAAGTTAGCTCCTGTTCGAATGAAGTATAAAGATTATGAATTGAATCTAATTGATACTCCAGGACATGTAGACTTTTCTTATGAAGTATCAAGATCACTTGAAGCCTGTGAGGGTGCAATCTTAGTAGTGGATGCGACTCAGGGAATACAAGCTCAGACTCTTGCTAATGTATACCTCGCTATAGCTGCGGATTTAAATATTATTCCGGTTCTAAACAAGATAGATTTACCCGCTGCAAATGTTGAAAAAGTATCTGAAGAAATCATAAGCCTTCTTGGATGTAAGAGAGAAGAAATAATGAGTATTTCCGCCAAGACAGGTCAGGGGGTTGCTGAACTCTTAGATGTAATAGTAGAAAAAATTCCTTCACCCAAAAAAGATCAAAGCGACAAAACAAGAGCACTTATTTTCGATTCGTATTACGACGAATATAGGGGAGTTATTCTTTACGTTAGATTATTTGGTGGTCAAATTAAGACTAATGATCAAATTTTAATGATGGCTACCGAGACAAATGGAATCGCACTTGAAGTTGGAATGCTAAATCCAGATATGAAGAAGTTGGAAAAGCTTAGTGATGGTGAAATTGGATATATTGTAACTAACTTAAAGACTACGCGTGATGCTAAAGTTGGAGATACAGTTACCCTAAACTCATCTCCAGCGAGTGAAGTACTCCCTGGATATAAGGATGTTAAACCTTTTGTTTATGCAGGATTTTTTCCTCAATCTAATGAACAATACAATGAGCTTAAAGAAGCTGTTGAAAAACTATCTTTAAGTGACTCAGCTTTGCAGTATGAGCTAGAGAATTCTCCAGTGCTTGGTTTTGGAGTTCGTATTGGTTTTCTTGGACTGCTGCACCTTGAAATAGTCAAGGAAAGACTAGAGCGTGAATACAATCTAGAGCTAGTAGTTACAAACCCTTCCACTGACTACATAGTTAAATTAACAAACGGCCAGACTTTAGATGTTAAGAGTGCGGCAGAACTTCCTGAAGCATCTCTAATTGCAGAAATATCTGAACCATGGATCAAGGGCGAAATTGTAGTGCCTAGTGACTATATTGGGTCAGTGTTGCAGCTAATAACTTCCAAGCGAGGTCTACAGAAAAATATTAGCTACATGGATGTTCAGGCGCTAATTGAATTTAACGCACCACTATCTAACTTACTTACAGATTTCTATGACCAATTAAAAAGTGTAACAAGTGGATTTGGCTCATTTAATTACGAACTTGATGGATATAGAACAGAAGATTTAGTTAGATTAGATTTTTATGTAGCTCACGAAAAAGTAGACGCTCTATCTATAGTTGTTCACAGGAGTGAAGCGCCAAGCCTAGCAAGAGAAACAACTAAGAAGCTTAAAGACATAATTCCTCGTCAGAACTTCCAAGTGGCCGTACAGGCGGGAATTGGCGGTAAGTTTATAGCCAGAGAAGATATTAGCGCTTTTCGTAAAGATGTTACAAGCGGGCTCTATGGTGGAGACGTATCTAGAAAGAAAAAAGTTCTAGCCAAGCAGAAGAAAGGTAAGGCAAGACTTAAGAGATTCGGTAAGGTAGATATTCCAGCCGAAGCTTTTACGGTCATGATTCAAAAATAATATGATAAATACTGAGAGCTACGAACCAAGCAAAGAAGTAAAAGATTTAGTAGCGCGCTCAAAAATATTATTTATAGTGGGCCCATCGGGAACTGGAAAAAATACCGTTATCTCAAAATTAATAGAGTATCCACACTTTCACGAAATTATTACCGCAACTACTCGTCCGCCAAGATTCAATCATGGTGTCAAAGAAAAAGATGGTGAAGTTTATCATTTTGTTTCAAAAGAACAATTTGAAGAAATGGTAAGAAGAAGAGAATTAGTAGAATTTGCATTAGTACATAATCAACATTACTACGGAACTCCAGCCAGTGAATTCTTTAAGACCGAAGAAGAAAACAAAATTGCCTTAGCTGACATTGAAGTAAAAGGAGTTAGTTCATTCCTGAAATTAAATCCAGATATTAAAATAATCTTCTTGCTTCCACCAGATCTAGAAACTTTGATAAGCCGCATTACAAAAAGGGATAATCATGAACTTAATAAAGATGATCTGAGGGAAAGATTAAATACGTCTCTAGAGGAGTATTCTCATGCCTCAGATAACCCTAAATATTATTTCGTAATAAATGACAACCTTGATGGTGCCGTAAAAGAAATAGAAGAATATATAGAAGGCAAGATAAAGAATCAAGATCATCTAAAAGAGCATATTGAAAATCTAAAACAACAGATAAAAAGTTATCTAGCTAATCTTTAGCACTCTTGACGCTTGAGTGCTAGTTTATATATAATTTAGTTAATTATGACAGATCGTCAAAAACGAATTTTATCAGCGATTATTGAACAATATGCTGAAGTTGCTAGTCCAGTTGGAAGTAGTCTTCTTGCTAAGGTTTTTAATGTGTCTTCGGCAACTATAAGATCAGAAATGGCCGAACTTGAAAGACTAGGTTTCATTACTCAGCCACATACTAGTGCCGGAAGAATACCTACGGATAAAGGTTATAGATATTATGTAAATTCTATATCTACACAAATTCATGATGAGCCAAAAGATCGTGCATCAAAAGCTTTAATGTCTAGAGTTCAACATGCCGGTGATCCTGATCGTATGATTAGAAACGCCGTGGACACCTTAGTAGAGCTTACGCATAATTTGGCGCTTGCAACAACTGCTAATAACCAACTATACATTTCCGGAATTGGTAATCTTTTTACTCAGCCAGAATTCTTCGATATTCTTCAAGTTCAGGAAGTAGCTAAATTATTAGATAATCTAGAGCCATGGCTAAAAGAAGCAGCTCCAAACGAACCACTTAGTGTGTACATAGGGCAAGAGAATCCTATTGGGCGAACTGCTGGATGTACTCTAATTATTTCCAAATATAGAAGCCCATATAATGACAATAGCTATATTGGAACACTGGGCCCAACACGTCAGAGTTATAGAGAAGTTATGAATTTAGTATCATTAGCAGGACAAGAATTAGAGGAGGTTTTATTTAACTAATATGAGCACAAAACAACCAAAGAATCCAAAAGACAATAATGAGGATCTACAGAATCAAATCAAAGAATTAACTGAAAATTTAATGCGTGAACGAGCAGATGCTATGAATGTTCGAAGACGAGCAGAAGAAGATAGATTAAAACTCGCTGGATATTTCAAGGCATCAACTATCAAGGAATTACTACCTTTTATAGATAATCTAGATAGAGCTTTAAAGCATTCTCCAAAACTTGAAGATAAATCTTATCAGGAATGGCTTAAAGGTATTGAAGGAGTACATAAACAATTAATGCAGATTTTAAGCCAAATAGGAGTAGAGAAAATCAAGACTGTTGGCGAAGAATTTAATCCTGAGCTACACGAAGCAGTATCTATGGATGATTCAAATCCAGGCACTAAAGAAGTAGTAACTGAAGAGTTAGCTAGCGGATATTCATTAGGTGATGAAGTGATTCGTCATGCTATGGTTAGAGTGGCTACGCAGTAAATCTTACTACATTAGCACTCTTGACTAGTGAGTGCTAAAATATATATCATATTAATGCACTACTTCTTGGTGTATTAACCTTAGAAATTAAGAAATATAACTAAATAGAAAGGATCAATTATATGGGTAAGATAATTGGAATCGACCTAGGAACTACTAACTCAGCAATGGCTGTTATGCAATCTGGTAAACCAGAAATTATAGCTAACTCTGAAGGAAACAGAACTACACCTTCAGTTGTTGCTGTTAATAAAAACGGAGAAAGACTTGTTGGACAAGTGGCAAGAAGACAGCAAGTAACCAACTCTAAAAACACTATTTACGAAGTAAAAAGATTAATTGGACGAAACTTTAACGATAAAGAAGTTCAAAGAGATCTAAAGCTTATGGGTTACGAAATTATTAAAAGTGGTAACTCAGTTAAAGTTAAATTAGCAGATAAGGAATACAGTCCTGAAGAAATCTCGGCTATGATCTTAGCGAAACTTAAAGCTGACGCTGAAAGTTTCTTAGGTGAATCAGTAAGTGAAGCAGTAATTACAGTTCCTGCATATTTTGACGACTCACAAAGACAGGCCACTAAAGATGCAGGTAAAATTGCTGGACTAGAAGTTAAAAGAATCATTAACGAACCTACTGCGGCTGCACTAGCTTACGGACTAGATAAGGGAAGTAAAAAAGACGAAAAGATTGCTGTATACGACCTTGGTGGTGGTACATTCGACGTTTCTATTTTGGAACTTGGTGACGGCGTATTTGAAGTTAAGTCTACAAATGGTGATACTCATCTAGGTGGAGCAGACTTTGATCGTGTAATAATTAACTACTTTGCAGATGAATTCAAAAAAGAGAGTGGTATAGATATTTCTGAAGATAAAGCTGCAATGCAAAGACTTCGAGATGAAGCTGAAAAAGCTAAGATCGAACTTTCTTCAGCGCAAGAAGTAGACATTAACCTACCATTCTTAACTGCTGACGCTGATGGACCTAAGCACTTCGAACACAAACTTACTCGAGCTAAACTTGAAAGCTTAGTCGGTGAATTAATTGAGAAGACCGAAGATCCATGTCTTAAAGCTCTTAAGGATGCAAAACTTTCAGCAAGTGATATTAATGCTGTAGTTTTGGTAGGTGGAATGACTAGAATGCCTGCAGTTCAAGAAAAAGTTAAGAAGATATTCGGAAAAGAACCAATGAAGGGTGTTAATCCTGATGAAGTTGTAGCCGTTGGTGCTGCTATTCAAGGTGGAGTTCTTCAAGGAGATGTTAAGGATGTACTTCTACTAGACGTTACACCTCTAAGCCTTGGTATTGAAACCATGGGTGGAGTAATGACTAAGCTTATAGAGAGAAATACCACTATCCCAACATCTAAGAGTGAAGTATTCTCAACTGCCGCAGACAACCAACCTCAAGTAGAAATCCACGTAGCTCAAGGTGAAAGAGAAATGATTGATGGAAATAAATCTTTAGGTAGATTTGTTCTTGATGGTATTGCTCCAGCTCCAAGAGGAGTCCCTCAAATTGAGGTTACATTCAATATTGACGCTAACGGAATCTTAAACGTTACAGCTAAGGATAAAGGTACTTCTAAAGAGCAGAGTATTACAATATCTGGTTCTGGAAACCTTTCTAAAGACGATGTTGAGAAGATGGCTAAAGAGGCTGAAACACATGCAGATGAAGATAAGAAGCGAAAAGAAATGGTTGAAGCTAAGAATATGTTAGATTCTAGCGTATACAACGCTGAGAAGATGATTAAGGACAATAAGGATAAGGTTAGCGAAGAAGACCAAAAAACTGTTGAAAAGGCCGTAGAAGAGGCTAAGAAGGTTGTATCTAAAGAGGATGCAACTAAGGAAGAAATTGAAACAGCCACAAAGGACTTAAACGATCGAATCATGCCAATTGGTGCAAAGATGTACGAATCAGCTAGTGAAGATAAAGAAGCTAAATCTGAATCTAAAGATGAAACCCTAGAAGGTGAAGTTGTGGATGAAGATAAAAAAGAAACTAAATAAGTAATTTAGTCTTAAATTAAGTTAAAATAAGGTGAACTATGGCGAAGCGTGACTATTATGATGTTCTTGGAATAAAGAAAAATTCATCTGCAGATGAGATAAAATCTGCATTTAGAAAGGCCGCCATAGAACACCACCCAGATCGTGGTGGTGACGAAGCTAAATTTAAAGAATTAAATGAAGCTTATGAAGTTCTAAAAGATCCTGAAAAGCGAAAAAGATACGATCAATTTGGTCATGCTGGAGTAGGCAACGACCCTGGTGCTGGTTTCGGAGGTGGTGGAGCATACCAGAATATGAACTTCGACTTTGGAGATCTTGGTCTTGGGGATATTTTTGGATCATTCTTCGGAGGAGGATTTAATCAGGGCAGTAGAGGTCAAGAAGCAAGAGGATCTGACCTTCAAACAAGTGTAGATATTAGTTTTGAGGATGCAGTTTTTGGAACTGAAGTCCCAATTTCTTTAAACGTTGATGATACTTGTAGTCACTGTAAAGGCACTACTGCGGAACCTGGATATGATCTTAAGACTTGTAAGACTTGTGAAGGAAGAGGTCAGGTAGTCTCTGTAACTAGAACTATTTTCGGAAATATTCAGCAAGCTAGTATCTGCCCTGACTGTCATGGAAAAGGTAAGGTGCCAGAAAAACAATGTAGCGTTTGTAAAGGTAAGGGTGTTAAGGATGAGCGTCAAAATATTAATCTAAAAATTCCTGCTGGAATTGATGACGGTGCAACAATTAGACTTAGGGAGCATGGTAATGCGATTGCCAATGGTCCAAGAGGTGATCTTTATATCCTAGTTAGAGTTAAGGCACACAAGAAATTCACCCGTGAAGGCGACCTAATTTTGAGTGAAGAGCACATATCCATGATAGATGCGGCACTTGGCTCAGAATTAGACATTGAAACAGTCGATGGTATTATTACAATGAAAGTTTCCGCTGGAACTCAGTCCGGATCCGATTTTAAATTATCTAATCACGGAGTTACTCACCCAAATGGTAAGAGTAGGGGTGCTCATATTGTGACAGTTGTAGTTGATACCCCAACTAAACTTTCTCGTGAGCAGATTAGATTACTTAAAGAATTTAGAGATCAATAGATAACTAAATCTTGCAAAAAGCAGTGAACTTTAGTTATATATTCTTATAATGCTTAAGCTAAAAAACGATCAATCAGGACTTATACCTCTGTTAGTTTGTATTTTAGCTGTAGTAGTTGGCATAATGTATGTAGCTTATTCAAGGGTTCTTAGGGCTAAGCATTAGCACTTGCAAAAATACAAAAAATATGTTAATATTATCGAGTATTAACAAGTAATTAAATCAATGTTTAGAAGAAATAAAATAAATACTATTGGAAGAACTGAAGTAATTAGTTTTCCGGAAGACGAAGTCTACAAAGTAACAGCCAAAATTGATACAGGTGCTTATACATCTTCAGTTTGGGCAACAGATCTTAATGAAGTAGACGGTGTCCTGAGCTTCAAATTACTAGATTCCAAAGTAAAGGGATTTAGTGGGAAGCTTCTTTCTACTAAGAATTATCATAAAGTGGTAGTATATAACTCATTCGGTCATTCTGAGAAAAGATTTAGAGTGCAATTAGTTTTAAACTTGGGCGGTAGTTCATTTAAGACAGATTTTACTCTAGCCGATAGGTCACTTAATACTTATCCAATCTTGATTGGTAGAAAAGCATTGAAGAATAGATTCGTTGTAGATGTTTCAAAATCTGCGGCAAGAGAGCATAAACGTAAATAAGGAGAAATATTATGAATATTGTTATTTTATCCAAAGGACCTGGAAACTACTCTACACAAAGACTTAAGGCTGCAGCAGAAGCTAAGGGTCACAACGTAAGAGTTATTAATTATGCAAAATGTTACGTTACCGTAGAAAGTAATAAGCCAGTTGTTAACTATAATGGTGAAGCTATTACTGATGTAGACGCAATTATTCCAAGAATTTCTTCTAGTTTAACCACTTACGGTAGTTCTATTGTTAGACAATTTGAAATGCAAAATGTATTTACCACTACTAGTTCATTAGCTTTATCTCGATCGAGAGATAAATTAAGAAGCATTCAGCTTTTAGCAAAGTATGGTGTTGGAATTCCAAAGACTGTGTTCGCACGAGAAACATCAGATTTCGACGATGTGTTAGAGCAAGTAGGCGGTGCGCCAGTTATTATTAAGGTTGCTAGAGGAACTCACGGAAATGGTGTGGTTCTTGCTGAAACCAAGAAAGCAGCTATGGCAGTAATGCAGGCCTTCCACGTTGAAGGTGTGAGCTTCCTAGTGCAAGAATTTATTGAAGAAAGTGCCGGAGAAGACATTAGGGCAGTTGTGGTAAACGGACACGTAGTTGCGTCAATGATGCGAAAAAGTGCTGATGATGACTTTAGATCTAATCTTCACCAAGGTGCAACAGCTAAGTCTGTAAAACTAACTGAAGAAGAAAAGAAAGTAGCTCAGAAAGCCGCAAAAGCTATGGGGCTAACATTCTGTGGTGTTGATTTAATGAGATCAAATCGAGGACCACTAGTTCTTGAAGTAAATGCTTCTCCAGGATTTGGTATTGAAAAAGTTACAAATAGACAAGTTGCTGAAAAAGTAATTGAATACGTTGAGCAAAATGCTAAGGCTAGACGTAAAAAAGACAAAGTCGGAGCCTAAGTATTTTATAAAGCTTATGCTATAGTTTTACTATGGCAGAAGTATTTCTAATTGGAATTTTAGTTTCACCAATTATACTTTGTTTGGTTTTAAAATCTAATGCAAATTATATTTTTTTAAGTGCTTCACTTGGATATCTTTTATCTAATTTCTTAAGTAAAAACCCAATGCTAAGAAGTGTAATGGTAAACAACCTAAATCTTAGCGGTGATGCAAGCGCTAATTTGCAACTAACTTTAATTTTAATCCCAGTTATTCTCACTACTGTTGCCATGTTCGGAACGGTTGCTAAAAAAGGTATGATTCTTAATTTAGCTTCTTCTGTAGCTCTAGGATTTCTACTAACCATTCTAATTGTTCCGTTATTGCCAGCATCACTTAATCTACTGAGCAATACTTTATGGAATCAGGTAAAGAATGTTCAGGATATTGTAGTAGGCGCTGGGTCTATTTTTGTATTAATAAATTTATTAATAAATAGGCCAAAACATTCACACATGAAGTCCTCAAAAAATCACGGATAGTACTTTAACAGATAAGCAAACCTTGACTTTTTTGTAAAAATGTCAATAATTATATGAGATAAACCCTTATATTTCTAGATATGGTTATATGTGGGCCCATAGCTCAGCTGGTTAGAGCACCTGCCTTTTAAGCAGGGTGTCGTGGGTTCAAGTCCCACTGGGCCCTCCAATTATATCTAGATAATAAAAATACCCCTTTATTTATAAGTGGTATTATTTTTTGTCTAAATTTTCTATATTTGTTGATTATGTTACAATACGCTTATGGCTAAAAAATCTTCATCTAACAACAAATTATCAAACTTAAATTTCATGAATCTAAAGGTTCAAGAGTACTCTATTTTACTTGGGCTATTTTTCTCTTTAGTATTTTTAATGAGCATAGTTACACTAGCAAAAAACGATATATCCGATAGTAAAGTATATGGGAGCGTAGTAAAAGGTTCTCCCAATAACCTTGCGGCTGTGCTAGCAATAATACTAACAATTTATGGATTACTTAAGGCTAAGAAAATGTGGCACCAGGTAGCTATCACTATTAGCTTCTCTATATTGTTGAGTGCTTACTGCGTATATCTATTTGCGCTATCTTAAAATAAAAAGAATAGGATATTAAATTGTCCGAAAATTTGAAAATTCGACGCATTGTCGAGAGTAGATATATTCTATTTTTCTTTAGTATATTTTTCTTGAGTGTTTGTGTGGCCATACTTCCGAGTGGGCTTAAGGCAAATGAAGGCTTTAGTTACTTCGGAGTATCCGTAAAAACTGTAGTTCCTTACACTATAGGATTAATTTTTCTATCTATTTATCACTATCCTGGAAAAGCTAAATTTCCATTCAAGATTGAGTATGTATTAAAACTAATATCTTTCTTATTGGTTGGACTCGTCCTAGTGCCTTATTCTGTGTCTGATCTATTTAATAATATTCACATTGGTATTGGCAGTACTATATTCTCATTGCAATTAATATTATCTATTTGCTTTTATGTCTATTCTAAAAAAGCCAGCTTCCTATATTTGTTATTAATTCAATTTGCATTTGGATTGGCCTGTGCTTTATTTGTTGCTTCTAAAACCGGTTATCTATTACAATTTCAAATACTTTATCAAATAGCTTTTATGACTGGATATTTGAACTTTTTGAAATATCTAAAGATAAAAACAAGTTTTTAGTGTTAAAATATTTCATATAATCTAAAAATAAATATGAGTAAATTAGGGAACTATCTTAAAGAACATTTAAAGGGCGAGATATTAGAATCGCCAGAGATTAGAAATTATTTTTCTAGGGATCTTAGTCCTATTCAAGTAATTCCTAGTATGATTGCATTTCCTGCCGATGAAAGAGACATTAGAAAAATTAATAGATTCTGTTACCAATTGAGTGAGCGTGGAAGATTCCTACCCATAACACCTAGAGGATTAGGTTCTAGCTCGAATGGATCTAGTCTTGGAAGTGGATTAATAATGTCCATGTCTACGCACTTAAATAAAATTAACTATATAGATCAAAAAAACCTAATTGTAAATGTTCAGGCTGGAATTAATTTTAATCTCTTCAAAGAGTCTATGAATCTACTTGGCATGGAGTTGCCTTTTAATCCAGAAAATTATAAGAATATTACCCTTGCTGGAATTATTTCTAGCAATTTATCCGGGAACACATCGCATAAATATGGCGGTATCGAGAATTGCCTCCTAGGTCTTAAGGTTGTACTTTCAAACGGAGAAATAATTGAAGTAAAACAAATTACTTTAAAAGAATTTAATCATAAGATAGGTCAAGTTAACTTTGAAGGAGAGGTTTATAGAAATCTGGATAAGTTAATTGAAGACCTAGACATATCGGATTTAAAGCGAGAGGTTTCAAGAGATTCTGCAATGTATAATATTTCTGATATAAAAAATAAAGATGGCGTAAATCTTATCCCACTCTTTATTGGATCAGAAGGTACTCTAGGCGTTATTACTGAAGTGACTCTTAAGCTCAAAGAAATTGATCAAGATTTTAGTAAATATTTACTCGTTGGATTAGAAAATAATTTGGATACCGCAGAACTGTTATCTAACTTGATGGGGCTAGGAGATAGTCCAGATTATATTGAGTATTTCGATTCAAATTTATTCAAGATGTTAAATAAGTCTAGTCCGACGCATTTCAATAGATGGCTAAATAGACCTTATTCGAAAGGATATTTGCTAATAGGATTTAGAGGTCCAGATAAAACAGTTATTAAAAATTATCAGAAAATAATTAAATCTATAAAAGGAATTTCTAATAATATTTTTGAAATAAATGAGAATGAAGAAATATCCTTATTGGATAGACTTAATTCTTCTAAAATAGAAGTAGAAAATTACCAGGACCACAACCAGAGCGTTTATAATGTTTTAAATATTTCAGTTCCTAAGAATAATATTGCTGAACTACTTAATGGGCTAGATTCGGTATTTAAGAAGTCTCCAATAAATCTAGCTTATTATGGTAACTTGGCAGAAGGTAATTTAACCATAGTTGGATTAATTGATGTAAATGAAGTTGCTGACAGGCAAGCATACTTTAAGGTTATAAAAGACGGATCAGATCTTGCTGTTTCATTGGGCGGAACTATGGCGGCCAATGGCGGTGTTGGTAGGCTAAGTACACCATATCTTTATAAACAATTTACTGAACAAAACTTGGAAATATTTAGAAAAATAAAAAAGATATTTGACCCTATGAATATACTAAATCCAGATGTGAAATTTAATTCCACAGAAGAAAATATTAAAAACTCCCTTACAAACAAGATTAAACTGAGAAATAAAGAAAATATTCAATAATATAACTAATTTGAAGTATAAGTAAGTATCTTATATAATTAGTTTTTATGAATAACGAAATAAACTCTGATTATAGAGATTTCTATATAAAAGACATAAAACGAAGGATAGCTGTAGGAGCATTTGTTATGGCTTCCGTAATGGCTGCTATAGGCACTTTTCATACCGTCGAAGCTATCAACGATGCATCAAATTATTTTGGTTTTAACCCAAACATTAATACCACTGCACAAGACTATAAAGATAATAGTATACAATTATCTAACTCTACGGATGAGGGTATTAAATCAGCTGAAGCTTTAGGTCTAAGCGCGCTATTTACGTTGATAGCTTACAAATCTTATAGAAAATATAGAGAATCTTAATTACTAATAATGCGTGATTATTGTGGTGCCTTTAGGTGCCCAGTCATAAATCCACTCGGCGTCCGAATTAACTACACCAATGCATCCATGAGAAGTATTTAAATTACCAAATGCACTTAATGGTCTCCAGTAATTTCCATGGATAGAGTGACCCGATGTATCAAAGAATAGAACCCATTGTACATTGGGTTGAAAATAAGTTGTTCCATTTAGATTTTCCCCAGTCATATTCATGATGGGTACTTTATATAGCACCTTAAAAGTTCCAATAGGTGTTGGGGTAATTGGGGCTCCTGCATCAATCAAAAAGGTTTTAATTAGTTCACCATTTTGATAAGCATACATTCTTTTTGTTGTTATGTTTGCTTCTATTAACTTATCGTATTGCGTTGGAGATGTGCTTATAGAAAAAGGAAGGGTTGTAGTATTAAGTTTTACCGTTGTACTTTCACCATTAAGCAGTGCAGCTTCAATATTTTTAGCAGCTTGATTGAAGCTGCTACTATCCACTTGTGTTCCATCAGTGCCCTTAGATAAAACTATTCCGCTTCCATCATCGTGGCTCAATTTTATTTCTTCTATTGGTTTAACGTATGCTTTATTTCCTAAATTTGTTAAATAACTAAATATAGAAGACTGATTAACTTTCAACATATTTGAAGAAAACTTAGAATTATCTAACATTGAAGAAATATCTGCTTGATTTAAAACATAATCTTTTCCGGCAATTGAAATTGTTATTTTTTGAGCTTTAATCTCATTAACTTTGCTCATAAATTTGCTATGTATAATTTCTAATTTAACTTGCTTATCGTGTTTCTGAACATTCCTTGCATAAATTAATCCACTAACGGATGCAGAAAGTACTATCAATGCAAGTATATTAATAACAAATATAATCAATATTCTATTAAATATTGAATTACCTTGTTTTGAATTAATTAACTCTGGAGCGCCCTCGGCATTGCCTGCACCATTATTTTGAATGGTACTATCCATTTTTTCCTCACTCTTTAAAGTTTTTGTTAGCCCCATCTCACATATTATTTTGGACTCTGTTAATATTTTATTTTAACAGTATTAAATTAACAATATCTTTATGCTTATCTTGCTCTTTAAAATTATCCCTAATTCTTGTATAATAACAGATAGATAAATAGGAAATTAAGTAGTGAGCGGACACTCAAAATGGTCAACAATAAAAAGAGAGAAGGGCGCTAAAGACGCCGCTCGTGGTGCTCTTTTCACAAAAATTGGAAACAATATAGCTATAGCTGCTAGGAACGGTACTGATCCTGAAACTAACTTTGCTTTAAGACTTGCGATAGATAAAGCAAGAACTGCCAATATGCCAATGGCTAACATCCAAAGAAGTATAGATAGAGTTAAAGATAAGTCGGCAGCTCAATTAACCGAAGTTTTATACGAAGGATATGGACCTGCAGGAGTAGCAGTCTTAGTTGAAGTTGCCACTGATAATGTTAATAGAACCTACCCAGAAGTTAGATTGGCTTTCTCTAAACATGGTGGAAATATTGCCGAAAAGAATTCAGTTGCTTTTATGTTTGATAGAAAAGGTTTAATTAGAATTAAAGGTTCCGGCGATGATTTAATGCTAGAAGTATTAGACGCTGGAGCAAGTGATGTTGTTGAAGAAGATGGAGAATTAATTATATATACAAAGCCTACTGATCTAGCTATGGTTAGGGACAACTTATCTAAAAATCATGAAATATTAGATGCTGAACTTACCTACGTTCCTAACACTACTGTTCAAATTGAAGATGAAGCAACTCTAGCTAAAGTTATGAATATGATGGAAGCTCTTGAAGATAACGCAGACGTGGTAAATACATATACCAACTTCGATATTAAAGAAGATTTAATAAAGTAGAATATGCGAATCCTAGGAATCGATCCTGGAACCGGAATACTTGGTTTCGGTGTAATTGACGTTACCAATAATGGCTACAAAATGATTGACGGAGGAGTGATTCGAACACCCGCTCACACCGAAGATTCTATAAGGCTAGAAACAATTTACAATGAACTAACTTCGATTATTAAACAAAACAAACCTGATGCTATGTCGGTTGAGAAATTATTCTTTGCACAGAATGTAACAACTGCCATGAGTGTTTCTCAAGCTAGGGGCGTTGTATTGTTGGCTGGCAAACAAGCTAATTTAAGTCTGCATGAATATACACCACTTCAAATAAAGCAAGCTCTAACCGGATATGGTAGGGCGGACAAGAAACAAATTCAAGAAATGGTTAGAATTATGTTAAATCTACAAAAAGCTCCTCAGCCAGATGACTGCGCGGATGCTTTTGCTGCAGCTATTACCTGCGCAATGACTGCTAAAAATAACTTTTAAGATATAATATATCTATGATTGCAACTATTTCAGGTAGGGTAGTAGAAAAAGAGCTCGATAAAGTTATTATTGAAACAAATGGAATTGGATATTTAATTAATATCACCAATCGGGATTATGATGAGCTAGAAGTCGGTAAAGATTTTAGAGTATTTATTTTCGAAAACATAAAAGAAGATGCATACGATCTTTACGGTTTTATACATAGATCTACAAAAGATCTTTTCTATAGACTAATTTCTGTAAAAAATGTTGGACCTAAAGTTGCACTGTCTATTTTGTCACTCGGAGCTGACAGTGAAATACGAACAGCTATAGCCAATGGCGATGTTAAATTTTTAGTAAGTGCAAAAGGTGTAGGAAAGCGTGCTGCAGAACAAGTTGTAGTAGAGCTAAGAGATAAAGTCGGATTAATTGCTAGTGAATCAAGTGAAAGTATCGTAAGTAGAAAAGGCGTAAATATGAATGATGATGCAATTTCTGGACTTATGAGCTTGGGATATTCGATGGAAGATGCTTCAGAAGCATTAAGTAGAGTAGACTCATCACTTTCTGTTGAAGAAAGAATTAAGCAGGCACTTAAAGGTTGATCATGAAAATACCTACATTTAAATTAAACGATGGTAATACAATTCCAGTTTTAGGCTTAGGACTTTGGAAGATAAAAGAATATTCAGATTTCAAGTCAGCATTTGATGCTGCTATTAAAAATGGTTACACACTTTTTGATAGCGCTCAGGTTTACGGTAATGAAGAATTTCTAGCTCAAGCGATTAAAGAATCTAAAATTGAACGTAAAGATTTATATGTTACTACTAAAATATCCGTTGCGAATTTTGGCCACAAGCGAACTATGAAAAGTTTTGAAAAGTCTTTAAAAAATCTAGATACGGATTATGTCGATTTAATACTTCTACATTTTCCAGTTACAGTTCTTAGAAAAAAATCTTATTTAGCTTTAGAGGAAATTAAGAAAAGTGGAAGAGCAAAATCAATCGGAGTAAGTAATTATACAATTAAGCATCTAGAAGAATTAAAACAATACGCTAATATTACTCCAGCGGTAAATCAGGTTGAGCTGCATGTGTTCCTGCAACAACCCGAACTAATTAAATACTGTACGGATAATAATATTAAGATAGAAGCTTACTCACCACTAGCCCACGGTAAAGAAATGAATAACAAAGTCATTGAGGAAATAGCTAAGAAATATAACAAGACCTATTCTCAAATTATGCTAAGGTTTTTAATTGAAAAAGATTTAATACTTATTCCTAAATCAATCCATGAAAATAGAATTAAAGAAAATGTTGAAATCTTTGATTTTAAATTAGGCAAAGACGATATGGATAAATTAGAATCATTAAATAAGAACTTAAGAACCTGTTGGGATCCAACACTAGTACCATAATGATAGATAGAATTATAGACAGCACTCCAGAACCAGAGGAAGAAAAAGAATTAGAAAATACTCTAAGACCTAGAGACTTTGCAAGTTACATAGGCCAAGAGAAGCTCAAAGAGAATTTAAAACTAGCTATTTCTGCAGCCAAAAAAAGAAATGAGCCAATTGACCATGTACTTTTATATGGTCCTCCCGGATTAGGTAAGACAACAATGGCTTCGGTTATTGCTAATGAAATGGGTGCGCAGATAAGAATAACTTCCGGTCCCGCAATTGAAAGATCGGGTGATCTAGCTAGCCTTATAACTAATCTTAAAGACGGCGATATTTTATTCATTGATGAAATTCATCGACTGAATCGTAATGTAGAAGAAGTTCTATATTCAGCGATGGAAGATTTTAAAATAGATATTATGATCGGAAAAGGTCCAAGTGCTAGATCGTTAAGATTAGACCTACCAAAATTTACCATCATAGGAGCAACTACTAGAGCAGGTGCATTAGCCGCTCCCCTTCGAGATAGATTCGGTATGGTGCATAGATTAGAGTTTTACTCAGAGCCAGAAATTGAAAAAATTATTCACCGAGCAGCAGATATTCTTAGCACTAAAATTAATGAAGATGCTGCTAGGGATCTAGCTAAGCGCTCTAGGCTTACACCTAGAATTGCCAACCGTCTTCTTAAGAGGGTTAGAGACTATGCGGATGTGAATGGTGATGGAATTATAGATAAAGTAATAGCAAACAAGACTCTAGACCTGCTAGAGATCGATGAATATGGCCTAGATAGCGTCGATCGCATGCTTTTAAGAGCGATAATAGAGAATTATGATGGTGGACCAGTTGGTCTAGAAACTCTTGCTGCATTACTTGCAGAGGACCGACAGACCATAGAAGATTTTATCGAACCATACTTGATGCAAATAGGATTTTTAGAAAGAACACCTAGGGGAAGAAAAGTTACACCCAAGGCAATGAAGATAATTTAATCAATATTCTGTCTAATATACACAGTGCTCTTGTTAACTTTACCTTCGTAAGTTGCGACTAGATTGTATTTAGAGCAAAGTGAACTGTCGCTTTCGCAAGATTTTCCATTATTGTCAGTAACCTCATAGGCTAATACTTTACTCGCTGGATGTTCGGAAAGTTTTACGTTCGAAGAATCTGCCTTAGATAATGGATCAATTAGATTGTTTTGATCAAAACCTTGTAGCTGAGTGTTTCTGAAATCTGGACTATTAATGTCCTTTAATGAAGGGTAATGACCATTCTTAGAGTAATATTGTTCTAGTGCTGTCTGGGTTTTTTTTATTCTGTTTTGTCTTTCAGTGTTTCGATTATTAACGGAAATAGTATTATGTGTAGCTAAAGCTAACCAAGATAATAAGAAGACTGCAAGAATAACTACAAGTAGTTCGTAGATTGTAAAACCTTTATTATTTAATTTTTTCATTCTTTATAAATTATATATCTAATCTGCTGAAATAATATCTTTTAAATCAATTAATCCGAGTAGCGCCTTAATTAATCCATCGATCTCTATGGTTTCGCCTTCTTTGATTAACGACATTCTATTTCCGGCCAATTTAAGTCTAAGGTTCTCAAACAATCCATAATTACCTAAGTATCCGGTAAAATTACATCTATCACATCCTTTTGATTCTCTGTACTGGTCTGAAGATAGTTTTAAGTCATTAACCAATTTTGTTTTTAGTTTATCTATTTCATGTTCAGATAATTTAGTATTAATTCCTAGTGCTTTTTCAACTAATTTCAAAGATCCATAATTAGTATTTACTACCTCTCGGCAATAAGAGCAGTGTTTTTTTACTAACTTATAATGCAGAATGTTTTTTAAAGCTGAGTGGTTATGTGGTTTGGTAAAACCAAGAATCTTTAATTTATTTAGTAAATCTATTCTAGTGGTGCTAGTTAGATTTAATATGAACAATGAGTTTTTAGATTCTCTAGAAATAAGATCTACCTCATCAAGCGAATTAAGTGTGATCACGTATGCATCGTAATTATTTCTAAGTGCTAGATTTAATTCTCTAATATTTACGCTTTTTAAGGTAGCCACACTAAGTCCACCAGATATAATAATGTCTTTAATTACATTAGATAAAGAATCATTAAAGTTGTTATCTATGCCAGATATTAATATTATCCCGCTAAGATCACCTATAGTTTGATTTAATTCCTTGAGGTTTTCACCCCATAGGCCGAAGTCTTCTAACTTATGTTCTTTATTTGGATGCTCTATCTCTATAGTAATTTTGTGGCCATAGACATTAGGCAGTACATTAACTTTTAATTTAGTGCCAAGATAATCCAGCTTGGTTTCATTTAGTATGCTTCTGTCGTCAACATTAGCCCAATGTAAGAAATCTGAAATTAATTTGGCGTTTCTTCTTGGTATTTTATTAACAACGATTAGTGTTTTATCTACTCTAAATCTTAGCAAGATGTATTTTTCAGTGTCTTCAATATGAATAGTACTGGCTCTATCTCTCAGGGCATTATCTAAAATAGCTTTAACGTCTTGATCAATTTCTTTTTTTGTAAGTCCACCCATGACTACTCTTAATATATCAATTTTTGCATTATTAATTAAATTTATTAATCTTTCATAACAGAGAAATTATTAAATTTTTCTGATAAAATATACTTCTAATAAACTTAAGCGTTTTACTTAAAAACACTTTATCAGATATTATATTACTAACTTAAAGAGAGGTAATTATGGCAGAAAACAATGAAAAAGAGGGTAAAGCAAAAGCTTTAGGGTTGGCATTAGAACAGATTGAAAAACAATACGGCAAGGGCTCAATTATGAAGCTCGGTGAATCAACTCATACTAAAGTCGAATGTATTCCTACGGGAGCACTGTCTCTAGACCTAGCTCTAGGAGGCGGACTTCCTAAGGGTAGAATCGTTGAAATTTATGGACCTGAAAGTTCCGGAAAGACTACTATTACCCTTCATGCTATAGCTGAAGTGCAGAGAGCCGGCGGAACAGCAGCATTTATTGACGCTGAGCACGCACTAGATCCAGAGTATGCTAAAAGAATCGGTGTTGATGTAGATAATTTACTTCTAAGCCAGCCAGACAATGGTGAGCAGGCTCTAGAAATATGTGAAACATTAGTAAGATCTAACGCTGTAGATATTATTGTTGTCGACTCAGTGGCTGCATTGGTTCCAAGAGCAGAAATTGAGGGAGACATGGGAGACTCACTTCCTGGCCTTCAGGCTAGATTAATGAGCCAGGCTCTAAGAAAACTAACTAGCGTAATTAGCCGATCTAAAACTACTGTAGTATTCATAAACCAGATTCGTATGAAGATTGGTGTTATGTTTGGAAATCCAGAAACAACTACTGGTGGTAACGCCCTAAAATTCTACGCCTCAGTTAGGATGGATATTCGAAAAATAGGACAAATTAAGCAAGGTGAAAATGTTGTAGGCAATAGAACTAAGATTAAGGTTGTTAAAAACAAGATTGCTCCACCTTTTAGAGAGGCCGAATTCGACATTATGTACAATGAAGGAATCTCAAAAAGTGGTGATGTGCTAGACCTAGCATCCACTAAAGGTGTTGTAGAGAAATCTGGAGCTTGGTACTCATATAAGGGTGAAAAGATTGGTCAAGGACGAGAAGCTACAAAGACATATCTTAAAGAAAATCCTAAAGCTCTAGAAGAAATTGCGAAAGCTGTTAAGAAATTAGTTGCTGAAGAAGTATAGATAAGTAATGCAAGTAGTCGAAGTAACTACTACTCAAGATAGAAAAGAATACTTAGTAATTCTTGAAAATAACTCTAAGTTTAGGGCTAGTGCTGATGTGGTTCTAAAATACAAAATTGCACCTGGCCTAGATTTAAGCAGGGAAGATATAGGTAAAATTAAATCTTCCGCTAGTGAAGATAGAGTTTTTAACGCACTGCTAAGGCTAATTACTGGAAGATTAAAAACTGAATTTGAAATACGTAGATATCTCAGGCAGAAAGAAATAAGTGAAAAAAAATCTGAATATTTCATCGATAGATTAAAGGATTTAGGGCTTATAGATGATAGTAAATATATAGAAAGTTTTGTGCATGATCAAAATCTGAGAAGTCCTACTTCTAGAACTAAGTTAATTTTTAAATTAAAATCCAAGGGTATTAGTAAAAATATTATAGACGAGTATTTTGTTAATAGATCTGAAGACCAAGTAGATAATTTAAATAGACTAATAGAAATTAAAAGAAGACAGACTAAGTTCAAAGACGATCAGAAATTAATGGCTTATTTAATTAGAAATGGTTTTAATTATTCTGAAGTTAAGAATGCATTAAATCAAGAAGATTAGGCTATATTTGCAGCTGCTGCCGGAACTTTTTTAAGTAGATCCTCAATTATTATGTTTCTTGGAGTAACATTAATAATTTGATCACGTAGAACTACTAGGCTATTTCCATTTAGACTTTTATATATAGGCTTACTTACAAAAAGTTTAATAATCATAAAGTTATTATCATCAAAAGCGTAGTCAATTACTTTGCCAACTTTTGATCCGCTAGCAGTTTCTACATTTTTACCAATTAATACATAATCAATCTTTAAGACTTCTTTTAGTCTCACTAGATCTTCCTCTTCGGATAGATCGGAATAATCATTAATAAAAGCTCCAGTAATATGGTATTGGCGAATATCTTGAGTTAATAAAATTAATGACTTTTTGTCCTTAGAGTCATTTACTCTTAAAGCTTCAATTTTTAAATTATTTGGATTAATTACAGGTCCTGCCACTGTAGCAACTGACCGACCGGTTCTTAAGGATATTACATTTTTGTTGATGAACTGCCCACTTAGTATTAACATAATTAAATTATACCTATAATATTTAAATATAATCAAAAATTAGAAAGACTTATATTTTGAAGACTGTTGAGCTAAGAGACTTAGATTTAGAAACAATGAATAGCTTCGCTATTTCCCTAGCCAGTAAGCTTAAGGGTGGTGAAGTAATAGTTCTATCTTCTGATCTCGGGGGAGGTAAGACTACCCTAACTAAAGCAATTGTAAAAGGACTTGGAAGTGACGATGATGTAACATCACCGAGTTTTACTATAGTTAATGAGTATGATGCTAAATTTAGAGTTTATCATTTTGATTTCTATAGACTAAGCGACCCCGGAATCATCGCTCATCAATTAAGCGAGGTAGCAAGAGAAGATAATTCTGTAACAATTATTGAGTGGGCAGATATAGTTGAAGATGTTTTACCGAATGACTATATTAGAATTGAAATAATGAAAACCAACGAAGATAAAAGAGACATTAAAATGTTTCTGCCAGAAAGCAGGGAATATTTAGCATGAAAATACTTTATCTAGACACATCCAAGGAAGACACTGAAATAGGAATTTATGAAGATAATAAGGTCCTAAGTTTTACCTCATATCACGCACACAGAGTTTTATCTCAAACTATACTTAGAAAAATAGAAGAAGCACTTAAAGAAAACAGTATGGAGCTTAAAGACATAGAAGGAATTCTATGCTACATAGGTCCAGGGAGTTTTACTGGCCTTAGAATAGGAATTAGCTTAGTTAATGCGCTCGCCGATTCGCTTGGCATTCCAATATATGGAATTAGATTAGATGAAGAAATTGATTATGGAATTAACCAATTAATTAAATCCTCCAGTAAAGAACAATTAGAGCCATTTTACGGTGCCGCTCCTCATATAACTGAAGCTAAAAAATAAATAACTTCGTTGAACTAATCTTAAAATAGGGGTATATTTAAAGGTATAAGGAAGTAATTCGTTCATTATTTTTTGTATATAACGAATTTAACAAATCTATTTTAAATAGATTATCGTAAATTTAGAACACAATCTTCCTTTATTTATAGAATTAATTTTTAGATAAATATATTTATTATTTTTTAAATAGAGAAGTGATAGCGATTTTATAAAATAATAAAAAATAAATATTTATCCTAAGGAAAAGGAGAATATATGTTAGGAGCACTATTCGCAGTAATTGGTGTAGCTCTTGGTTTTGGTGCAAATTATGCATACACTAAGCAAAAAATGGGATCAGCTGAAGACAAAGCCATGAAGGAGCTAGAGGCTGCAAAAAAAGAAGCAAGTAAGATTAAAAATGAGGCTAAGGATGAAGCTTCTAAATTCCTAGATGAAGCTCGTAAAGAAGAGCAAACTAGAAGAAAAGAAATTAAAAGTATTGAAGAAAGACTTGTTTCTAGAGAAGAAAATCTAGACAAGAAATTAGATGAATTAGATAAAAGAGCTGAAAAAGTTCGTAAATCAGAAGACGAAATTGAGAGCCTAAAGAACGACATCCGAGATATTAGAGTCAAACAACAAGATAAGCTAGAAAAGATTGCCAAGCTAACAAAAGACGAGGCTGCTCAGAAGTTAATGGAAATGACCGAAAGAGATATTAAGCATGATCTAATTGGTCTTGTGGGAAAACTACAAAACGAAGCTAAGGAAAATGCAGAAGAACAAGCCGCATTAATTATTACTACCGCAATGGAAAGAATGGCTTCCGAAGTAACTGCAGATAGAACAGTAACAAGTCTTAAGCTTGAAGACGAAGAGATGAAGGGAAGAATAATTGGTAAAGAAGGTAGGAATATTCAAGCACTTCAAAGAGCTACTGGAGTAGACATTATGGTTGACGATACTCCTGGATACATTGTTCTATCTAGCTTTGATCCAGTAAGACGTGAGATTGCTAAGCAAACTCTAGAGATGCTTATGAAGGATGGAAGAATTCACCCAGGTAGAATTGAAGAAGTTGTTGAAAAAGCACAAAAGAATGTTGAGAAAGATATTATTAGAGCAGGTGAAGACGCTGCTCGTGAAGTGGGAATTATTGGTATTCCTAAGGAAATACTACATTTGCTTGGTGAGCTTAAATACCGAACTTCATATGGTCAGAATGTTCTAAAACACAGTACTGAAATGGCACACATTGCAGGTATTATTGCTGAAGAAGTTGGTGCGAATGTGAAGACTGCAAAATATGCTGCATTGGTTCATGATTTAGGTAAAGCCCTAACTCACAAGATTGAGGGTAAGCATCACCATATCTCTGGTGAAATGCTAAGAAAATATGGGGCACCTGAAGAAGTTGCCCTTGCTGCAGAACAACATCACGATGATGTTGAAGCTACCAGCGTAGAAGCTTTAGTTATTAGAGTAGTAGATGCTATTAGTGCATCAAGACCTGGTGCTAGAAACATATCTGCTGAGAACTTCGTAGAGCGAATGCGTGATCTTGAAAACGTTGCTAATAGCTTTAGTGGGGTAGATAAGTCTTATGCAATTAGCGCAGGACGAGAAGTTAGGATATTTGTGAATCCAAAACAGATCGATGATCTATCTGCAATTAAGCTATCCAGAGATATAGCTAATAAGGTAGAATCTACTCTACAATATCCAGGAACCATTAAGGTTAATGTGATTAGAGAAACTAGAGCCGTAGAATTTGCTAAATAAGGGTAGAAAAATAGCATTAATTAGGGTATAATAACCCCTAATTGATCGGGGTGTGGCGCAGTTGGCTAGCGCGCCGCGTTTGGGACGCGGAGGTCGAAGGTTCGAGTCCTTTCACCCCGACCATAATCGAAATAAAAACCCACCTATACTAGGTGGGTTTTATTAAATTAATCTTAAAATATTTTCTACTTAATATTGCTTGAAGTTACATTAAATGTAGTTACCGGCATAGGTAAGCTTTTACCATTTACCACAACATTATTATTTTCAACTATACCTGTTCTTGTGCCCGATTCAAGCTTGAATCCACCAACAGAACCTAAACTATACACGTCTACATAATAGTATCCATTTGTACCATTAACGTCACCGTAAAACATTACTAATTCTTGATTAGATACAGAACCATCTGCATTTTGTATTTTAGGTCCATTTGGAATATCTATAGCCCAAGTAGACTTTATTGTATCTCCACGATTAATCTGAGCAACTGGATCGTTAACAAACTGTCCATCACTGTTTAAATGAGGCTGTATTTGCTCGATGTTTACTGATTGACCCTGATCGATGCTTGAGCCATCCAATACTAGGTTTTCAATAATTTTTACATGATCACCGTTTTTATAAACTTGACTAAGTTCTTTAACTGGTTCGGTTTTAAAGTAATTCGCAACTGCTTCAAATCCTTTATATGCACCGAATAATAGCGTACCCGCTACTGCAACGGCACCTATTCTTCTTGCTGTATAATTAGGAGCTTTTCTTTTAACTTCTGTTTTGTTTGTTGTGGTATGTTGATTATGTTTCATAATATGCTTATTATAGCACTTATGCTAAAAATGTCAATAGTTTTTACTAATTAAACTTAATATAGAATATACTAATGATGTTCTTTATATCTGTTCTTCTCATCTTTGTACTACTGTTAATTAATGAACTTTGGTTCAGAAAACATAAAAAACACGGTGAATTATCTAGAAAAGTAATACATATTGTTGTTGGAAGCTTTGTGGCTTTTTGGCCATATCTTATGTCATACAACTTAATAAGATTGGTTAGTGTTCTATTTGTCGCAGGAATACTGGTATCTATTAAGTTTGAAATATTTAAATCTATACATAATGTAGATCGTAATTCTATTGGTGAGATTATGTTTGGAGTAACTGTAGGACTAATTACTTTTATAGCCTCATCACATCTTATTTACACTATAAGTATACTAGCTATGAGCTTATCTGACGGTGTTGCAGCAGTAGTTGGCACATATTATGGAAAGAGTAATAGATATAAGATATTTGGAAGAACTAAATCATTTTTAGGAAGTCTTACTTTCTTTACAATAACTCTAATTCTTATACTGATTTACGTTAGCGATGCTCATCTAAACTTTAGCTTATGGTATCTTGCACTTTGTATGGGGCTAACACTGATAGAGAATATCTCTCCAACAGGTCTAGATAATATATTTATTCCTGTAGTGATGGCGATGTTCTTAGTTTAGTAGTGTGCACGAAGAGCGTTGAAAATTACAATAACATCAACTACTTCTTGAAGTAATGCTCCATATAGAGGAGGGAACTTGCCCGTTGCAAAGGCTAGCATTAACAATACGCTAATAGCTATTCCAACAAGTATACTCTGTCTAGCTATAGAGAAGGTTCTTTTAGCTATTCGGTGTGCGTAGGCTACTCTACTTACGTCATCTAACATAATAACCATATCTGCTGATTCACTTGCAGCAGTTGAACCTCTTGCTCCTAGCGCCACACCAATATCTGATGCGGTTAATACTGGCGCGTCATTAATACCATCACCAACAAAAGCTACAGGTCTATTTTTTAATGCTTCAATCTTTCTTAATTTATCTCCAGGTAGGGCATTAGCTAGAACTTCTTTTATTCCAAGTTTGCCTGCAATTTTATCCGCAGTTCTTTGATTGTCGCCGGTTACCATTAATATGTGCTTAACTCCTTGGCTAACCAAATCGGAAATAGTTTTTTTACTTTCAGTTCGAATAGTATCTTCTAAGGTTATATATCCAAGTATTTTATTGTTTCTAGCTATAAATACATTAGTGGAAGTTAATTTACCTTCTAATTTGTAAGGAATAGTTATTCCTTCCTCACTTAGTAAATCTAATTTACCTACAAGAATAGTTTCACCATTTACTGTAGCAGTTAATCCTTTTCCAGGAATTTCTTTTAAGTGTTTAATTTTAAGAAGTTTTAGTCCATCTTTCTTGGCTTTTTCAACAACCGAAATGGCAATAATATGATTAGAAAACTGTTCAAGACTTGCTGCTAAAGTTAGGACTTCGGTCTTACTTTTTGATTCAACTAAGTGAATATCGTTAACGCTAAGTATTCCAGTTGTTAAAGTTCCAGTCTTATCGAAGGCTATAGTCTTTACTTCTGCTAATTTCTCCAATGAACTACCTGTTTTTACAATAATTCCATGTCTTGATGCTCGGCTCATTCCAGAGATCAATGCTATCGGAGCGGCTAGAAGTAGAGGGCAGGGAGTAGCTACTATAATAACTTCTAGGAATCTAAGTGCGTGTCCACTAATTACCCAAACTGTAATTGCAATTGAGTAAGAAATAATTGTGAAGGGAATCGAGTACCTATCAGCAAGTCTCACAAATGGTGACTTAGATGCTGCAGCAGATTTAACTAATTTAATAATTTGTTGGTATTGAGAATTTTCTGCAGTTGCAGTAACTCTAGCTTTTATTGAACCTTCAATATTAATAGATCCAGATAGAAGTTTTCCACCAGCTTTTTTGCTAACAGGAACGCTTTCTCCGGTAAGTGATGATTCATCAAAGCTACTTTCGCCTTCTTCAACTACGCAATCTACTGGAACTACTTCACCGGGCTTAATAAGCACTAAATCACGTATTTTGAGTTGGCTTACTTTTACGTCCAAAAATTCTTTATTCTTAAGAACGTGAGCAGTAACAGGAGCTTTTTTAAGAAGACTATCTAATTCACGCATAGCTTTGTGTTCGGCATAATCCTCTAGAGACTCTCCTCCGGTTAACATTATAACTACGACTATTGCTGCCCAGTATTCGCCCAACCAAACAGATGCAACTATGGCTGTAGCGGCTAAAATATCTATTCCATATGATCCATCTTTGATGTCTTCATACATTCCCATTAGAAGAGGGAAGACTTCAGCTATAGCAACTATAGCTAAAAGAAGATGAGCATACTTACTCTGTTTAAATGCGGTTAATATTAATGAAATTATTAAAGTTACTAATGCTGCTGAGAAAAGTTTCCACCTAATAAAAAAGCTAATAATACCCTTAATAATCTTCATAAATATTTTATTCCTGTTAATTTTATATGGGGCGAATGATGGGGCTCGAACCCACGACATTCGGTACCACAAACCGACGCTCTACCAACTGAGCTACATCCGCCATAATGCGAAAACTAACAGGGGTAATTGTACATTAATTTATCTAATTTAGCAAATAGGTTATCTTCTAAAAGTAGGATTTTGTAAATCTATGCCATATCCGTTGTTGGCTTTGTCTACAAACATATCTTTGGAGTTAATAATGGCTTGAGGAGGGAGCTGAGCTGAATGAGTAGATAAATTATCCACTTTTTTAACTGCAGTACCAATTGCCATGAATTCTATAAGACCTGAACCAATATCGTAAATATGAGTGGTTATTCCAAGAACGTCATCCGCTCCAGCTTCTTCGGCTTGTTTTTCTAAAATATTTAAAGCTTCTTCTCTGGCTTCGTAAATTAATGAAGTCAGAGTGTTAATTTCGCCTTTAACTAAATTACCTAAAGCTGCTTTAACCCCACCAATAAGACCTAAAGAATATACGCTCGTACCTATTAATAATTTAATTGGAGCATATCCAATTCTAGCTAAGTTCCATGTTTCAACTGCGGTAAGTCCGCTAGTGGTAACTCCGTCGCTTGGGATATAGTCGGTAATTTGAGGATTGTATGAAGCAGTACCTATCATAATCATTTCATGAATCTGATTTATTGAAACTGATTCAATGGTAGTGCTTATTCCAACAACACTGTTTGCTCCAACTTTTTTAGCATCTTCTTCGATTCTTTGAAGAGCCAGATTTCTAGTGGTGTTAAATATTTGTGAAAATTGTTTAACTTCACCTCGAGCAAATTTCTTGATTGATCCAAATATGTTCTTTCCTATACCAATTGAATATGCGACATTTCCAAATACGAAACTAATTGGCTGATAACCTGCATCCCACTGACAAAATAATTCTTGAGCATCTGCACTCGTAGTAAAAACGGGAATGTCATTCTCTACATTTTTATTTACTGCTGAACCAACAGAAAGGAACTCTATATTACCATCATGAAATACTAGCTCACTATCCACTCCTGTTGCCCCTGCTCCGTCATATTGAGCCATTTCTTTCTGGAATCTCTCTAGAGATAATCTTCTGCCTTCTGAAATCATATTGGTTACAGTTACTACCTCTCCACCAACAAAATTTCTAACGCTAGATCTAATTCCACCCAGGAATCCCATTGAAAATACTGAATTTCCAATAATCATATCTGAAGGAGAATAGCCAAGTAGATGGGCGCAATAAACCTCATTTCCGTTAAGAGCAGAAAATTTTACCCTACTAGATGATGGCTTATCGTTATTCATATTATTCTAATTATACTCAAAAAAAATCTAATCAATATATTTAAATTTACAGGTCAATTTTTGGTTCAATTTATGATATATTTAAAGAGAGATAATTATAAAAATGAATAAACTATTTCAAAACATCGTAATTGGGCTCTTTCTTTCTGTTTTCGCTATTTTCTTGATTCCAATCCAAAATACCTATGCTATTCCTGCAAATAATATTGGAACAAGCACTTCAACTACAACTACTACTACCTCAACCAGTAATACTAACTCTAACTCAAGTTCTAGTTCGAATAGTTCGTCTTCGAGTAGTTCTTCTGCGAATTTATCAGCTCAAGATCCGGGAACTGTTTGTGCCTCTCAAGGAGGTGTATTCTCTTGGATTTTTTGTGGGGTTATAAATGTAGTCAATGGTGTTGAGCAGGAATTTATTGGAGTTATCAACTCTCAACTTAAGACAAACCCATTAACACTGAACACTAACGCTGGGTCATCTACGGATATATCTAATAAATTGCATTCCGTATGGGATAGTTTCAGATTTATCGGAAATATGGTTCTAATAATTGCCATTCTTATAATTGCTTACTCAGAAGCTGTGGGTGGAAGCCTTGCGGATGCATACACGGTTCAGAAAACTCTACCTAGGATCTTACTTGGCGTGATACTTATTAACCTATCCTTCTATATTATGGCCGGAATGATGGATATCTTTAACATATTGGGAAGCGGAGTATTTGATCTATTCCTGGCCCCTTTTAAAAATGTTAAAGATACAGTTGGCATAATCCAATTGCACGCAGGTGCACTAGCAGGTTTAGGTGTAGGTGGAATCGGCTTGAGTACATTTTTAGTAGGCGCTACCTTCTTTATTGCAAATCCGGCAGGCATGATTTTCTTGGTCTTAATTCTATGTGTATTGGCTATGCTAAGTTTTCTTGGAATTGTGGTTACGGTATTGGTAAGGCAGTCAGTTATTGTTTTCTTGTTAATTTCTTCACCCGTAGCATTCGCCCTGTATATACTTCCTAATACTGAGCAATACTTCAAAAAATGGTGGGGATTAGCTATTAAGACATTCATGGTTTATCCAATAATTAATGTTCTAATAGCGATGGCGTATATAATGGGATGGGTTTTATCTCAATTAGGTACAACTCAAGCTATAGATAAGGTTCTGGCAGTCATTGCTACGCTTGCTCCGCTATTCTTAATTCCTTATGCCTTCAAAATGTCAGGTGGAATAATTGGTGCAGTATATGGTGCCTACAATAAGGCCATGTCTAGTCCTCGAAAGCTATTGAACAAGCAGGCTGGCAAATTATTTAAGGAGTCTGCAGTTAAGACTGGTGAAAAAGCTAGAGCAGGAAACCTTTATGGGCAAAGAGGACAGGATAATTTTAGAGGTAGATTAAGTAGGAGGGCTCAATATGCGGCCTTTGGTTCTCAAGTATTAAAGAACGGTGGTATAAAGAGTCGCGCTCAAAGACAAGCTAATTTTGCAGAAGCTACAAGCAGTTATGTAAGTGGAGCTGATGCTAATGAGGTAGCAAAAACAATCACAAGTATAGGTGGTGATGGTAAAGAGGCATATGTTGGAATGAATCGAGAAGCGGGCGATGATATGTATAGAGGACTTCAAGAATTAAATAGACAAAACATTACCGAACAAAACTACATGCAAGAGTTAGATAATATAGCTAGTCAAAACTTCAATGGTAGAAAATATTCAGCGCTTTCTGATACTGAAAAAGCTCAAGCCCGATCTGGATTAAGTAGTTCTTCAAGGCAAAATGTCGAAAGATTACTAGGAGATAGGGACCAGGATATTAGAATAAGAGCCGCTAAGATGAGTGACGCTAAGCGTAAATTAGGACCAGGTAGATTCAATATGGCTATGGCGCTAAAAGTGGCTGGAGATAAAAACGCATATTCAACAAGTGAAGAGCTACTTAAGATGGTTGGAACCGCCGCTGCCGAGAATGGACTTGCAGGTACAGACTTGGATAATTTTGCTATGCAAGTTAGTGGAGCAGCTGCTCAGGCTGGAAGAGTGGATTTCTCCGCAGCTTCAGCCGGAGCCAAGATTAATGCAATAGCCCAGATTGCTAGCGCAGTTAGGCAAAATCCCAATAATCCGGCGGCCATTGATGCAGCCATTAAAAGTGCACACGAAAGTGTGTTGGTAAGTTTTGGAGATAGTGCTAAACAGCAGGATTTTGCTCAAGCTAGCCCCAAGGCTACTAAGGAACTTGGTAAATTAACGAATGAACAATTGAATTTAACCACTCAAGCAATCGAGGGTTTCAACTCTACTGGCAACATAAGTTTGACCCCTCAACAAAAAGAGAGATTAGGATTTAAGGCGGGAGATGTTCTTACGGAAGATATGCTTAATAAGAAAAGAGATCAATTGGTTGCAAGGGCTTTGACAATTTATGATGTTCAATCTAGCGCTAATCCTGGGTCTCAAGTTGAATTCGCTAATACATTCTTAGATAAACAAGTATTTGATTCGTCTCAGGTAAATTCAGTGACTTCACTATCTGCGTTCGATCCCGCTGTAGATATGAATAATGCGACTTATACTCCTCCTCAAGCTTTAATGAATAGAATTCAAAGTCTTGGATTGCCACCAGAATTTATTACAAGATATACAAATGCTGCCATGGAAGTAAGAACCAGGCCGGGTCTCACGCCTCAGCAGGTTTCTGATCAGCTAAATCAAATAAAGGCTCGACTCAATCAGGATCTTTCTGGTTTTAGAAATCTCGATTACTCTCAAATGCGACGAGGTAGTGGACAGGTGGATCTTTACCGAAGAGATTACGCATCAGAAAGTTCCGCCACGGCTGCTCAGCAGCCTACACCACCTCCCGCGCCTTAATAATTTTTATTAGCAAATAACTGCTTATGTAAAATCTCTAAATCTATTATAATAATAAGATATGGAGGATGATGACAAATTCAAACCTAAGAGTTTGAGAGAAAAGAAGGCTTCTGGCTCGGAAAATGACGGAGCAGCTAAATCTAAAGAAGATCTTTCCGAAGCTGAGAATTCTAGTGGATCATCATCTAATTCTCAAACTACCGAACAGGAAGAACAGGGTGGTCTTTGGAATCCTGGAGAGAATGCAGATAAATCAGAAAGTGGTAGTGGAAAATCTTCTAAACTATTCTCTACAAGAGGAAAGGTCATTGGAGGAATTGCTGCAGGAGGAGGCCTTGTAGGAGGAATATTTGGAATATTTTTGCTACTTATACCTCTTAAAATAGAGAATATGGTTAAGAATTTAGAAAGTAGATTCTTCTCCACTTCAGACAGTGCTATATCTCGAGAGAGTGATAAATTATTTAGTAAATATATTACAGAACGAGTACTGCCTGGATATAAACTTTGTGGTTCGACTGTATCTATAAAATGTTCTGCGCTTTCAGTTAGTCGTAAAGATCCAATTTCCAATCTCTTTAATTCATGGAGACAATCCAGAATTGAAAATACCTTAGCTTCTAAGTATGGAATTACCATGGAGTTTAATAAAGACTCAAATTCTTGGAAGTTAATAACTAAGGATACTGCTAAGGTGGGTGAAGATATTGGTGTAGACGGCGGAAAGCTTCTCGGAGTTCTTGAATCTAAAGATTCTAACGCAGTGAGATCAGCTCTAAGATCTGGTCTTAGGGATGCTCTTCAGAATGAGAGTAGATGGAAGCAGGTATATACAAGATATAAGGTTGGTAGGTTAATGGAGGAAAAATACGGCATAAAAAGATGTGTTCTATTCTGTGGACTTAGAAGCGGTGTGGCTGCTAGCTTAGATGCACAGAAAAAAGCATTTGAAATGATGCTAGTAAAGAAAGTTATTATGCCAAAGTCTGCATATTTCGGTACTGTTATGGCATGTGTAATACAGGGTGATTCGTGTGGAATTAAACCGGACACTACTCCCAATCCTTCTGTTCCTGCAGAAAGTGGAGCTCCTTCGAGTTCAGTTGAAAGAGAAGTTACGCAACAAGTAGATGCCGCAGCCGAAACAGATGCTGCCAAGAGTCTAGAGGATGTGGTAACCGAAATTTCCTCAAAGTTAGGTGCTAAATCAACTGAAGATATAGCTAAAGATGTCGCTTATATAAATTCTAAGGGCTTTAGTGCATATATTGTAAAAAAAGTTCTCAGTACTGTTGTGGCTGATGGCACCGCTCAAGCGGCCGGAGATGCTGTGCCAGTAGTTGGCCAGATAAATTTAGTTGCACAAATAATTAATAGCGCAAACAGTATTGGTGGGGCTGTGAAGAAATTGAAATACATTACCATGACGGCTTCTGCGGTATCGCTTTTTTATATGTATAAGAGCTATTCAGATGAAATTCATACAGGTAATGTTAATCCTACAGAAGTTGGCAGCATGACAACCTCTCTTGATGCCGGTAATCATGCAACAGGATCAGACACACCACAAGGAGGTACTGCTGGAGCAGACCAAACGCCTTTATATCAGAATCTAATAAATGGAGCATCTAAATCTCAGGTAACCTCTGCTGATAGTGGATCTAGTCTTGCGAGTTTACTTATCCCAACCACTTTAGCTGCAACTGTAAGCGGATCTAGTTCAAGTAATACTGCCACTTCATATAAATGTGATGATGGAAACCCTGTTCCTAAAGGCCAAATGCTTTGTCCGGAAGAAAAACCAACGGGAGGTAATGAATACGCAAATGCAGTAAGTTCATTTATTTCATCCCCATCGAGCCCATTTTATCCAGTTTATCTAGCAGCTAAGCTTTGGGGGGACACTGTTAAACCTATTTATGGACTTGTACAAGGGCTATTAGGTAGCCTTGTCGGACTATTACACATCGATTCTGTTTGTGGTGGTGTAACGCAATGGATTCCACCTTTTCTTGCAGTTTGCCCAGTAGTTAATGGTTTTAAATCTCTGCTACCATCAATAGAAAAATTTGTTGTTGGTTTCTTGGTTCCTTCACCAATAGGTCCAAGCATGAGTGGGGGTAGGGCATTTGACATGATGGCTCTAGGCGCTGATGTGGCAGGAAATAATTCTTCTCATAATATTCTAGGTGGTCAAAAATTAACGTCAGGCCAAGTAGCGGACATATATAACTCAGAGAATAGCTATAATAACTACGTTGAATCTAAGCAGTCACTATATGCAAGACTTTTTGATACTAAATCTCAGTATTCATTTATCTCTAATCTTTCCATGGATATACCTCTTGAAAGCAAAACTGAATTAATTAAGACTATGTTTAGTTCGATTCTGTCTGTTCCGCTAAGAATATTTTCTCACTTAGGAAGTATGTTTAGCCCTAGGTCTTTAGCGGCTTCAACGGCCGAGCCGGATGCCTTTGGGATAATTCAGTATGGATACCCTCTAGATCAAAATATAAGTGATCCTGAAACATATTGGCAGCAGAACTGTAACGATGATCCTGCTGATGGTTACCAAAACAATAATGCTTGGAATAAGGATGCTGCTAGTAATTTGGACCCAGAGACAAATACGCCAATAAATACAACTACTAACGAGTGTCTATTAATAAAGAATACAATCGGTGCAATTGGTGGAGTTTATGATACTAGCAACTTAACCACGGACGATCTAAAAGATGCTCAGTAGATTTGTTAAAATAATTAGACCTTTATTTATATTCTTGCTAATTGCTTGGTTTACTTATCTTTCATCTGGAATTAGCTTAGCTGATGGTCTAAGTTCTACAGAAATTACGGCCCTATCAGAATACCCAGATTGGGTTGGAATTAACTGTGCTACAGGACTAACATCGCTACCCAATGGAACTGGACTAGCTGATGGTGCCGTATTTCCTAACCTTAATCCAACTGCAATGGGTCAATCAATAAATAAATGGTTAACGACCAATTTCCCATCAAGTCCATTTAGCACTAAGGGTTCTGAAATTGTTATAGATGCACAGAGTCAAAACATTAATCCATTTTTAATAGTAGCCTTGATGGTTAATGAAACAGGAGCGGGAACGACCAATGTTTCAGATAGCAGTTGGATACTTGCCAATAATGCATTTGGTCGAAAATCCGGTCCGGGTCAACCAGGTTATGGAGACTCTAAAGTATCTCCATGGTATCACTGGGCTAATTTCAATGATTCAATAGATAAAACTCATTCTTCGGATACTGGAGGTGGAGATATGGCATCTTATCTTAGAAATGTATACGGCTCGAAGATAGATAGCAACAATATTCTAGCTATGGCTGAAGTTTACGACGCGCCTGATCCAGCTCAAGCAAGTGGATATTTAACTAAATTGCAAGCTACTGTAAGTGGATTAATTTCTACCACTTTAGCGCTCACTACAACTGACTCAAATGGAAATACTGTAAGTTCGGCTTCACCTGACAATAATGGTTCAGCTTCTTCAAAAAATTCCACTAGTTCTTCAAGCGGAATAGTTGTTTCCACTACGGGCAGTGACGGTTGTTCATCGTCGTCATATAATTGTCCTTCCACTTCAGCTGGTGTCTCAGGTCAAACAAATATGAGCTCTGTAAGACAGGCTGTAGTTTGCATTGCTCAAAGTGAGCTTGCGATGTGGAAGAATCAGCCTGGTTATCCTTGGAACAATACTCCATTTAATACTTACTCAGAAAAAGAGCCACTAGGTAGATATATTCCAGCCGGAAGGCCAATAGAGTTATGGTGCGCAGATTTTTCAAGCTGGGTGTACAATCAAGCTGGAGACCCTATTACGGGGTCGTCAACCTCGTGGAATATTGCAGGAGTAATGGGTATTGCAGGTATTGGACAGAAAAATGAGAAGTTTAAATGGCATCCAGCAGGGTCAAATTACACACCTCAGCCCGGAGATTTAACAATATATGGAAGCGACTATCACCACGTAGATATTGTTGTTTCAGTTTCGGGAAGTAATGTGACTACTATTGGTGGGGATACCAACCCTCCGGGATATGCGCCTCATGGCACAGATTATCCCAAGCCACCCGGAAGTCCAAGTGGTTCTGTAGTTAGTGAAGGTATCAAATACGGTTTATATAGTGGAGACGTCTATGGATATGTATCACCAGAGTAATCCAAATTTAATTAAATTAAGAAGATATTCACTAGTATTATTTATATTAATAATTATTAGCTTGCCATCTTTCTTCTTATATAATTTACGTTTTCATATAGTTAGATTCAATCCGGATTTAAAATCTATCTCAATAATTACTCCTAAGATAGAAGTAAATACAAATAAAGTATTATCCAAAGAAATTAAGGTTGAAATTGATGGAAATGCACTTAAGAACTTCGAGATTGTAAATAAGAAAATAATAATAAATCTAAATTCTGGTTTAGATCAAAAAGAGTACACTATGACAATTTCTAATTTCAAAGATACTTCAGGAGATTCAATGTCTATACAAAAAATAAAATTTACTCCTACAATTAAGAATGTTTCAAATCTGACAATAAGCTCTAATCCAGAAGCTTTTCAGTCAATGTCTAATTATGACACTTTTCTTTCAAACAATCCCGTACTTGGACTATTGCCATATACTGGGCAGAACTTCGAATACCTAATTACATATGACATAAATAACGGAAGTTTAATTTTTAATATTTATTATGATTCTCCTCAAGGGAAACTAGATGCTTTGAATTTCTTGAGTGTTCAAAATGTTGACGTAGGCAAATCAATCATAAATTATGTTTTTGGTCCGGTGCCTTAGCAATAATAATTAGTCTAAAAATAAAAATGGTACCCCGAGAAGGATTCGAACCTACGACCTTGAGCTTAGAAGTCTCCTGCTCTATCCAGCTGAGCTATCGGGGCACATTTGGTGCGGGTGGGGGGAATCGAACCCCCGTCACCAGTTTGGAAAACTGGGATAATAGCCGTTATACGACACCCGCAACTAATTCGTTATTTTAGCATAAATAACAGATTATTTCTAGATTTCGTGCATTACAGTGATTTTTGCACCTAAACTATTCAATCTTTCGGCTAAATCTTCATATCCTCGGTTGATAGTGTATACATTTCTTAGGATGCTATGACCTTCTGCGGCTAGCATTCCAATAAGTAGCAATGAAGCTGGTCTAAGAGCTGGAGGACAAACTAGGTCAGCTGATCTGAATCTGGTTGGTCCTGTTATATATACTCTGTGAGGATCAGCTAGCTCCATATTTGCTCCAATCTTAGTCAATTCTGTGTAATAGATTGCTCTGTTTTCAAACATCCAGTCGTGAATTAGAGTTCTACCGTGAGCCCTACAAGCAATTGGAACAAAGTAGGGGAGATTATCCGCATTGATGCCAGGGTATGGAAGAGAATGTATCTTATCTGAAAGAGCTACTAGATCGCCTGGTTCATGTTTATGAACTATTAAATCCACTAGATCTGTGTATCCATTTTCTGCTTTATATCTTTCGGATTGATCTATTTTTACGCCAAGTTTCTTTAATTTAAGAATCTCTACGCTCATAAATTCAATCGGAACTCTCTTAATTTTAATCTTAGAATTAGTGGTCACTGCAACTGAAGTAAAGAACATAGCTTCAATTGGATCTTCACTCGGTGCATAGACTACATTTTTCTTAATTTTATCTACACCGGTAACTTTAAGTTTTGTGGTTCCTATTCCTTCTATTTTTACGCCAAGTTTCTTTAAGAACAAACATACATCTTGAATTGCATAATTAGCACTTACGAAATCTAAAGTTACTGTACCTTTAGTTTTTGCTGCCGCCATTATTGCATTTTCAGTTACAGTATCCCCTGGTTCATAAAGAGTTACAGTGTCTGGCTTTTTCTTTGCTACATTTATTAAATAGTTTCCGCCAGCCGCAGCCTTAATGTTTACGCCAAATTCTTCAAGTGCAAAAAGATGAGGCTGTACTGTTCTGGTGCCCAGTGTGCATCCACCGGCGTAAGGTATTTTAAAGTCTTTAAATTCATGAATAAGAGGGCCTATGAACATTAACACGCTTCTGGTCTTTTGAGCGGAAGCTCTATTTATTTTAGATAAATCTAATACCTTAGGTCTTTTAATTTCAAGATCATTACCTGGTAGCCATTTAACATTTACCCCAATACTTTCAAGTACTTCAATTATTCTATAAACTTCTTCGATTCTAGGAAAAGATTTGAATTTGGTAGTACCTTCGTTTAGTAGACTAGCGCAGAGTAATCCAACAGCGGCATTTTTTGAAGTTTTGAGAGTTATTTCTCCTTTTAATTCATGACCGCCTTCTATCTTAAGATTTATAGATTCTCCAGATACGGAAATTAATTGTTTGTTTAGAACATCGCTGATTCTTCCAAGAGTTTCAAGACTTAGATTCTGTCTACCTTTCTCGATTCTATTTACTGCTGATTGAGAAGTTTTCAGTTTTTTAGCAAACTCAGCTTGAGATAAGCCGCGTTCTTGTCTTATTTGAGATATTAAATTACCAATCTTTTGATTAGTTGAATTCATGTGTACCTTTTAATATACCAATTATGATATATCTTTGCAATTATTTTTGTTTTATATTTATCGGTAAGGATATTATATAATACTAATCAAAGGAAAATATATAGTGAAAGACAAATTTGTAGCTGATCTTATTAAGAAAGAAGAACAAAGGCAGAGAGAAGGATTAGAATTAATACCTTCTGAAAACTATGTAACTAGAGAAGTTCTTGAAGCACTAGGCAGTGTCTTTACGAATAAATACTCAGAGGGCTACCCTGGAAAAAGATATTATGGAGGACAAGATTATACAGATATAGTCGAGCAATTAGCTATAGATAGAGCTAAACAGCTTTTTAGGGCAGATCATGCTAATGTACAACCCCATTCAGGCGCTCCTGCAAATATTGCTGTATATAACGCATGGTTAAATCCCGGAGATACAGTTTTAGCTATGAAATTAGATCATGGAGGACATTTAACTCATGGTCAACCAGTTACTGCATCAGCCAAACTATACAACTTTGTTAGATACGGAATGAAGGATGTAGAAACTGGTGAAATAGATTATGAGGAAATGCGAGAACTAGCCATAAAGCACAAACCAAAGATCATCCTAGCTGGCTTTAGTGGTTATCCAAGAACCTTAGACTACAAGAAGTTTGTTGAAATTGGTAATGAGGTAGGGGCTTTACTAATGGCAGATATGGCACATATTGCGGGACTAATTGCGGCAGGTGAATTAGAAAATCCATTAGATTATGGATTCCATGTTATGACTACAACTACTCACAAAACTTTAAGAGGACCTAGAGGTGGATTAATACTAAGTATGGGTACAGTTTCCAATCCCCTTAAAGCTCCAGAGAAAACAATTGAAAATATTCCAACGCTGATTGATAGGGAAGTATTCCCAGGCATGCAGGGCGGACCTCATGAAAATAATATTGCGGCTAAAGCTGTAGCATTCAATGAAGCGCTTCAACCTGAATTCAAAACTTACGCTAAGCAAATTTTAAAGAATGCTAAAGTCCTTGCAGACGAACTAACTAAAAGAGGATTTAAATTAATAACAAATGGCACAGATAACCATTTGATTTTAATAGATATGATGAAGAGCAGGGAAATAGATGGTAGAACTGCTCAAATAGTACTAGATAAAATTGGGCTATCTGCAAATAGTAATTCAATTGCCGATGATCCAATGCCTCCTTTTAGGCCAAGTGGTCTAAGACTAGGTACTCCAGCTATGACTACCCGTGGACTAAAAGAAGAAGATATGAAAGTAGTTGCTGAATATATTGATCTAGGTATCAAGCACCGTGAAGACGAAACTAAATTAAATCAACTAAGAGACGAAGTAAGAAAATTCTCTCTTAAATTCCCACTACCAAGCGACAATTAGATTAAAACTGGCTCCATCTCTAAGGTAATATCAAATTTTTCTTGAACTTTATCAACTATTAGATCTTTGAACTCTAAAAGATCATTTATGCTTTTAGCGTTTTCATTAACTACTACTAGTGGCTGATTTTTCCATGTAGCCATTCCATTCTTATCGTGATAATTTTTAAATCCAGTAGATTCTAATAACCAGGCAGCTGATACTTTGTATCTATCATCTTTTTCTTCCCAATGAGGGATTTCGGGATATTTAGATACTAATTTATCCATCAATTCTTTCTCTATAATTGGGTTAGTGAAGAAAGATCCACAGTTTTTGATTAACTTAGGGTCGGGAAGTTTAACTAATCTAATAGCACTAACTGCATTTCTTAAATTTCTTGGAGTATATTCATTAATGTTATTATCGGTTAGATACTTATTCACACTTTCATAAAAAGGTGGCTTCATGTGTTCTTTATGTAATTTTAGAGTAATACTAATAACAAAGTATTTACCAGGATTTTTCTTGAATATACTATTTCTGTAACTAAAATCGCATTCTGAATTATTAAGAGTTTTAATTTCGTTATTATCTAAGTCATACACCTCAACACTAATAAGTGTGTCTTTAATTTCTTGTCCGTATGCGCCGATGTTTTGAATGGGAGCTGATCCCATTTTTCCTGGAATCTTTGAAAGACATTCGATTCCGCTTAAATCTTTCTCTACGGAAAAATCTACAAATTCATCCCAATCCTCACCGGCTCCGATTTTAAAAGTAGCTTCATCTATTTGTTCAATTCCTTTTATGTCATTGATAAGAACTAACCCGTCAAATCCTTTATCGCTAAATATTAGGTTATTGCCACCACCGATCATTAATGTATTTAAGGTATTGTCCTTAGCGAAATCTAGAGCATCTTTAATGTCCTCCACATTAGTAATTTCAACTAAATATTTTGCATTACCACCAAGTCCCATTGAGCTGTATTGGCCTAAGTTAACGTTTTTTAATATATTCATTAACCTAATTATACCAATAAGATGTTTTTTCTTGATATAACATCTAAAGGGGTTTAATATAATGATACTTATGAGTAGTGACAATAACCCCATAAATCCATATAAGTCTTTAGGGAATAAGATTAAAAAATCTAGAATTCTTAATAATATGGAATTGAGTGAAGTATCTGAAGCAATCGAAATAGAAGTTAATATTTTAACGAAAATTGAATCAGGAATGCTTAGACCAGATGAGGATATTCTAGAGCTACTTATCACTTATCTAAATATTGAAGATAATGAAGCAGATAAACTATGGGAGCTGGCTGGTTATGAATCTGAATCAGTTGAAGAGCCCAAGGAAATTAATCTAACTAAAGGAATCGTAATGATGCTTAGCCCACTAGTTAACGACAAAGCCTCATACTCAGATTTTCTTGACGTGCATTATGACAAAAGTGGAATAGTGCTTCACTTTAAGCAAGTTAGTGGACAAAAAAAGCCGGTTGATGTTGCAAAAGTAGGAGTAAGTTACTCGCAGGCTCAAGAGATTATTCGTACAATTCAGAGAGTGTTATATAATAAACAAATAATAGAAGATAATAAAAAAGATTAATCAATAAATGGCAGATAGAATATTTCTAAATGACGACGGATATGTAGAACTTCAAGTTGAAGGCGATCAGACTTATTCAACATTCGAAAATTTAAGATTTGACGCCATAGACTTATTCAGCAAGCTACAAACAGATGGAAAGCCAAAGTTGGGTATTATAGACATTTCAAAACAAGGAAGATTCTCAGCTGAATCTAACAAGGCGGCTATGCAAGTTCTTGAATCTCTTAATTATGATAAATTGGCAATATTTGGCGGTAATACAATATTGACTGAAGTTTCTAAGGCCATAATCTTAGCTATGGGTAAGGGCGATAACACCCGAGTATTCTCAACACGGGAAGAAGCTCTTTCTTGGCTTAAAGAAAAATAAAAAAGCCCCTTATAAAATAAAGGGCTTTTCTTTCTAAGACTTAATTTATCTTAGTAACGATTTCGGTTGTTTCCACCGAAGTTTCGATTTCCACCATTTGATGGTCTTCGATCTTCTTGTGGTCGAGCTTCGTTTACAACTAGCTTTCTTCCACCGAAGTCTTTGCCGTCAAGATTCTTGATAGCATTTCGTCCTTCTTCATCGTTTTCGAATTCTACGAATCCAAAACCTTTAGAACGACCAGTCATCTTGTCCATGATAACCATGGCGCTAGATACTTTACCTTCGTTAGAAAAGTAATCGCTTAGTTCTTGGTTGTTTACACTGTATGGTAAACCTCCAACGTATAATTTAATAGCCATATAATAAGATCCTTTCTTTATTAATACCTTTGATATGGAGGCACGCAATTCATATTGCTGCTCACTATCATGTTGGTATCAACAAATAAAAGTTGATTAGATGGTGAAGAGAATACACTAACTACTTGCACTAGACGTTATTATAACATAAAAACAATAAATGTTGTAATATTTTTATTGATATTATTCAAGTAAAGTTAATAACAGATAGAAAATTGTATTTTAAGTCTAATTAAAGGTAGAAATTGAGATAAATAGGATATTGGTACACCCGGACGGATTCGAACCGCCGACCCTCTGTTCCGAAGACAGATGCTCTATCCAGCTGAGCTACGGGTGCATATAAACATTATCTTAACAGATTAGGGCCAGATTATTAAGCGATTATGCTTATAATGCAGATATGTTACATTATTAATATGATTAGATTTTTAGCTGCAATTGATGAAAAAAGAGGCTTAGCAAAAGGGGAAAAGTTACCCTGGAGTATTCCTTCAGACGTTAGTAGATACCAAGAACTTATGAAAACCAAGGGAGCAAACATACTTGTTGGTAGAAAAACTTATGAGCAAATGACATCGGTTCTTGATGGACTTAATGTGTTCATAGCTACTAGATCATATAATCCAACTTCAAAAGTTATTATTGTGGAGAATGTTAAAGACTTCTTAAGAGGTTATGACTTAAATAAAGACATTTGGGTTATAGGTGGTGCTAAAGTTTTTGAAGAAGCTTTAGAATTCGCAGATGAATTATGGCTTACAGAAATTGAAGGTGACTATGACTGTGATGTATTCTTCCCAGAGTATAAAGATACTTTCGTGCTAAGTGCTGAACTTGAAAATCAGGAAGAAGATGGATATAAGTTTCATTACAGAAATTACGTTAGCGTAAAATAAACCGCGCCTTATAGCCTTAGATACTATTAAATAGCCTCTAAAGCATTTATAATTAAAGTATGAATCAAAGCGTTGTTCACGCATCTCGGGTTTTAATGGGGGACTCACTAGGTTTCCATATTCTAATTTTAATGTTCAGTCTTACATTGCCTATCTTAGTTCTTTGGTTTGAATACTTAGGGAAGAAGAGAAAAGACGACAGACTAATTGATTTAGCAAAATTATGGTCTAAGGTTATGACAATTTTAGTAATAGCAGGGGTTATGTCTGGAACTGTTGTCGCCCTGCAGTTCTCGCTAGTCTGGCCGGGAATACTTAAATTCGGCGGTAAAGTTATAGGACTTCCATTCATGTTTGAGACATATGCCTTCATTATTGAAGCGGTATTCTTAGCTCTATACATGTACACATGGAATAATAAAAAGGTTTCTAGAAACCTTCACATGTTTTATGGATCAATGATTATACTGGGCGGATCACTTAGCGCTTACTCAATTACTTCCGTTAATGCTTGGATTAACCTACCTAAAGGCTTTGATATTATTGGCGGCAAGCTTTCAAATATTGATGTTTGGAATGCAATGTTTTCTAGAACTTCGGTTATAGAGTTCGCCCATTCGATGCTTGGATATTATCTTGCGGCAATGATGGCATTAGCCGGCATATATGCATTTAAGCTAAAGAAAGAAAAACTATCTGATAGATTCAATAGCCTTAATTTTTATGTAATTAAAAAAATACTCCTAGCATCTTCAATCGTTATACTTCTCTCAATTGTGACAGGTAGTATCAGCGCTAAATATCTTGCCGAGAATGAACCTTCTAAATTAGCTCAAATTGAAGCAGTTACTAAGACTGGAGCACATTCATCATATGTTTTCGGAGGTATTATAAATTCTGAGGGTAAATTAGTGGGACCTAGAATTGTTGTTCCTAATCTACTTAGTATCTTAGTTGGTGAGTCTCCAAATGCTGAAGTTAAAGGGCTAGATCTAATTCCTACTAATCAGCGCCCACCGGCATATGTGCATACCATCTTTGATTCAAAGATGACTATGGTTGGATTGTTTAGTCTAACCATATTTGTATATTTACTTGCTTCATATAGAAAAATTAAATTCTTCTTCACAGATACTTACTTGAAAATTTTTGGAATAATATCTTTCCTAGGATTAGTAATTGTTGAACTCGGATGGATGCTCACTGAAATAGGTAGACAGCCTTGGGCGGTTAGGGGATACGTCACTACTGAGGATGCTTTAACAAAATCTAATGACATAACTTCATATGGCTACGTCTTCCCTGTTTTCTTTGTGTTACTTTTCGTTGTAACTTATTTGGCAATTAAAAAAGTTACCAAGAATAAGGCTCAGTAAGACATGTATTCTGGATTAATATTATTCCTTATACCAGTATCCATATATATTGCCCTATTTGGTTATGAGACATATTTAAGCTACAAAAAAGCCATTTCTAAAGATCACAAAAGAAATTATGTAGAAACAACTTGGGAGATGACACACACTCTCTTAATAATTTCGTTGGTCTTATTTTTTGTTTTCTATTCAGGTAGTCTAGATAAAATAGCTAAGTCTTTATTCGTGTTCGCATTCCTGGCCGGATCATTCTTAGTTGCTCGCGGAATACTATATACCTACATTTTTTATGTAAAACAAAATAATAAAAACAAGATATCTGATTGGCTATTTTTCTTATCACATGTTGGTAGTCTGGTTTTTCTTGCCCTAGTAGTTTTAAAATCTATTCTATTTGTAGTTAATAATCACCCGGAGTCTAATTCTATGTTCTTGCCATATTTTATTCCTGGGGAAATATTAACATTGGCCCTAATACTAGGACCAATGTATGTCTTATATAAAATTAAAGACTAATTATTTAGCTGCTAGAGTACCAGCAAATATCTGCCAAGCTAGTAGAGATTTAGCTACAAAGCTTAGAATAATGTAAGCTTTTTCACCTCGAAGGTAATTAGCCCATTTTCCATTAGCCTTATACTGTTTGTATTGAACTAGAGCAAAACAGTTGAATAGTATGAATAAGCTAATAATTATTCCGTAAACGAATCCAGGAGCTCTAACGCTAGATGGATCTTTTGGTCCAATCAACTGCACTACAACTATAAGCCAAGGAACTATACCTGCTATGCATCCAAAGAAGAACGGAAGTAAGTCTTTTGTGCCTGGTTCTACATATTTTTCTTGTAACCATCCAAATAAAATCATAGATACGTTACATCCAACGATAGCAAGTAGGGTTGCATAATTAGAAAGGCCGTTAAGCTGAGATATGATGAATATCATAAGTGAACTAGATAATGAGTATTCAACCCATCTAAAGTAGTTTCTGTGTTCTTTTAATCCCTTAGAATACCTTCCAAAGAACTGTCTAGATGCAACTATAAAGTGAAATAGTGCAGATAGACCCATGAATGCAGCTATTAGAAATGCTGTTCTTGGACTAAATAGTGTTACTGGGTCGGACTGCGTCGATCCTGGAGGGCCAGTCATATAAGTGGCTGTTATGGGTAATGAAAAATTATTAGATAGTACTAATATGGCTATCATAGATGCAAAATGTAGTACACCTGCATAAATATTCCACTTCCTCAGTGGTTTAATTTGTTGATCTGTTACTTCGCTCATTTTCTTCTTTCTTTGTTAATTTAATAATGCGCCACCATCGACTACGATTTGTGACCCAGTCATGTAACTTGACATATCGCTGGCTAAAAATAAGACAACTTTTCCAATATCATCAGGTTCACCAAAGCGGTGAAGTGGAATTTTGGCAGTGAAAGCTTTTATTGCAGCTTCCATTTGTTCTTTAGGAATTTCGCTTGATGAATTAGCGTGAGAGCCTGGTGTGTTAATTCCTCCAGGAGCAACTGCATTAACTGTAATACCATACTGAGCTAATTCTAGAGCGGAATTCTTAGTGAATCCCCAAACTCCATGCTTGGACGCGTCGTAATGCGCAAGACCAATCATTGAAGGATGAAGAGCGTCGATTGAGGATATATTAATTATTTTTCCTCCTCCTTGTTTTTTCATGGACTCGCTTACGTATTTAGTGGTTAGAAACACACTGTTAAGATTTACATTTATTACTTTCTTAAAATCATCAAAAGTCATTGTAGATAGTGGTATCTGGGGATATATGCCTGCATTATTCACCAAAATATCTACACTGCCCCAATTATCTATTACATAATTCACCATGTCCCGAACTTGATCTTCATTAGATACATCTAGAATATATGATCCTGATTCATGCCCCATTTCTTTTAATTCAGCAACGGCCTTATCGCAGGCTTCTTTGTTCATGTCGGCTATTAATACTCTAGTACCAGCTTCAGCTAGTCTATGTGCGATTCCATAGCCTATTCCTTGAGCGCCACCAGTTACGATGGCATTCTTGCCTTTTAAGTCTAAAAGTACACTATTTTTTTTATTTTTATTATGCATAAGCTTATTATATCCCTATTTGATGTTATATTGTCAAATTGCTTAGTAAATAACACGCTATTAGAAAACCCAGAATAGTACAGATGAGTACAAGTATGCTTCTTTCTTTGTTTCTTCTAATGCTAATAATCCCACTAAAGAAAGCAGTAACCCCGGCCCAATACGCAATTTTCATGGGTATAGATATGTAAGGATTATTAATTATGCTATTTCCTGGCTTCTGATGAAAAATGCCTATAGTTACATATTTAGTAAAAAATATTAAAGTAAAAAAGCTGGCCATTAATAATATGGTCCAAAGCCCTAGATCGCTATGTGGTTTTATGTGAACTTTTGTCATAATTAACTCCCAAAGATTAAGATATACACCTTATGTTTATTATTGTAATATATAAATAAGTATAAGAGTATTAATTTAACAAATGTTAAAAATTAAAGAGGTAATAAGAGATAAGTCTAGATTGGCTATTTATGTAGTTATCGCATTAATTATAGCTATCGGGTTATTTTTTATTACAAAATCTTTAAATACCTCACATGCTGGTGGTTTTGACTATCAAAGTATAGGCTCTATTTTTGTTCAGAATACTTCTCTCGAATTCTCTGCTTGTGTTGAAAAAGATAAAGGTACAATAGAATTTCAGGTAATTGCCGTTAACTCAATTATAGTAACTGGTGCAAGCGATCTATCAATACTAGCTAGTTACGATAATTCATCAGGTATTCCGCTAAATACCAACTGGAAGCAGATTGACGACTATGCAGGAATCATTAACTCTAGCTCCAATTTCAGCTTATCTATAACCAAACAGAAATTAAAAATCGGCGCAGAAATCGGCGACTCCAAGGGTTATATGCCTGTTATAAATGTATCTGGTTTAAGATCTTGTACTCATGTGTCTGCTAGCTCAACTGGGCAGCAGCTAAAAACTTACAAAGTACTTAATCCTGCATGCCCTAAAGTCGAACATGGTTTTTGTCACATGGAGTTATTGAATACATATGATTCCAAGCCAACATATTTAAGCTTTGTTGAAGACAAAAGAATAGCATATGTAGATTCAGTGTCTTCTTATCCTGGCGGCACCCTAAATCCTGGTACTATAGGCCTGTATGATTTAAATTCTATGAGCAATATAGAATTTGCATCTACTACAACCAACTCTTTATTCTACAATAATCATAACAATAAGTTGTATATAGCATCTCTTGTGAATGGCTATTCAAATGAAAATGCGGTAGAAACTTGCGATTTAAGCTTCAACTCCATAGGCGACATGGAGGTGCTTAATGATTTTAAAATTGTAAAGGATCACGTAGACTATGTTCACAAAAACATAGGGCATTACTGTACGAATTATTTGGATAATTTAACATTTGATCAAAAGACCATCGGTAAAGTAATTGCACTTAAGAATTCAAATAATTACATTTATTCTATTGTGAAAAGATATAATGGATGGACCCCGTTTCCGGACGATATATATTACTGTGAATATAATTCAGGTAAGCCTAAATGTAAGCCGTTCTTTTTATCAAATCGAATAGGAAATAATTATGTTCAAATTTCCGACATATACCAAGGCGATGGTGGGACTGTCTATGTAGTTGTTGATAATAAAATATATGCTTTTAGTCAGAGTTACATAACTAATAATATCGGTAAAAATTTAGATTCTTTGCCCAACAGCGTCACTGTCTATAATACAAATTTTAAACCTACAAATATTAATTATGCTCAAACTGCAAATAACCCAAATAACTTCGCCTCTCACATTCAATATCTTACGGAAAATCCCGCCAATCATTTTATATATTTCACTTCCGACTTAGGTAAAATCGGAATAATTAATCCAACCAAGAAAACAGTATCTTATGTTGATATTCCAGAAAATTCTAAATCGCTTGCTCGAGCAGAAGGTATTACTATCGATGCTAATAACAATGTCTGGTTCGCTGTGTTTAATTATGATCAACTAGGTGAATTAAAGATTTCTAATAATGCTATATCTACAGTCAAAGTAGACTTTAATGGCGTCAATAATAATGGGCAAAAAACTGGATCTAATGATGTGAGCGGACCTTTCGATATTGTGCTTGGCTCAGATCAGGGCTTGTGGTTTACTGAGTACAAGGCAAACAGAATCGGAGAATATCTTCCATGAGTAGTAGTCTATTTCCGCAAATTGAAACTAGTTCATATCAGAATGACGATAATCTTAAATATACAGATTTTAGTCAGTTAGCGATTAATGATTCACCTAAGAATAAAAATAGTTCTAGATTTAGGATTTTAATTATCGTAGCAGTGTTATTGATTGGTATGATAGCGCCTATTTATTTAGGTTTACATAATTCTTCTAAGGCAGGCAGTAATGTATCGTCTTACATTGATGCTCCTACAAATATAACCATATTATATGCCGATAAAAATACTACTGAATTGGAATGGAGCCCATCCGCATCGCCAATAGTTAATAAATATATAGTTCAGAAAAATGGAATAGATATGGGCACTACCACAAAGTCATCATTTATAGCTCATACATCAACTAAGACATCGGATGTTTGGGATATAGTTGCTGAGAGCGATTACACTGAGCTAGGTGCTCAAAATGTACTACTTTCCCCTCAGAGCGATAAAATTAAAGGTGTAAAACTGGATAGTTCCGGTATTTATAAATATGTTAATAATGCTTTCGGCGATTATCTAAAAGACAAAAATAATAGAGTTACTCTTAATCCATCTTCAACTGGATATAGTATTTTTGATTCTAATAATGATATTACATCCATGACTGCGCATTTCAATATACCTAATTCGGATGTTCAAAGTTGCAGTAAAAATAAACAAAACATAGGTATGTTTATAGGCCTAAAGAGTTATCTAGGTACCAGTCAAGCTTCTTCGGATGGAGTGGGTCTTCAGGTAATGTGTAGCAAGAATTCAAAAAATAAATATACAATGGAATATTCGTTATATTTGGAAAATGTTCCCGTTGGATATTCTCCAATTCCGATACTGTACGGAGGACTCAATAAAGTGAAACTTGCTCCAGGAAGTAGAGTTGGATTCACAGAACAAGTATTAGGCTCCTCAATTAAATATTCATTTGACATTAATGACCCTAAAACGAACAAGAATACCAATTTTAATATTACCCTGCCAAGTTGTTCTAATTATGAGTGTTATTATAATTCCGCTACTGCTGAAATTTTGTCTGATGGATTAGCCGAAAATATTAATTTCAATAAAATTACTTTTGAAGATCTTGCGTATACCGTAAAGAATAGTAATAAGCCTATACCTTTGTTGTCTAAAGTTGATGAAGGTAAAAGCCCGAGTGGACACACAGACAATATTTATTATAAATGGGACGAATCGAATAACTCAGTTTGTTCGGTTAAAGCATTTGCGGCACCCTCAGGCGATTCAAGTATTAATAAATTAATGAATGATAATTTTGGAACCAATGCTGATAAGACCGGTAGACTTCAGGATGTTAATGCGATTTCCGGTGTGGATAATAATATTCAAAATGGCGCACTGGAATTAATTGGAAAACCGACGTATCAACAAATGAAAAACAGTAGAACTCAAACTCCAACTCCCTCAAGTATAATTTTGGAAGAAAATCTACTTAATCAAAAAAATATAGGAAGTGGTAGTAGTTTGCAGTTTTATTATAATAAGCCAACCACAAAACCAATTGTTTCAAATAGTAACTCTAAGGATTTCTGCTATGTTGAACCCCCATCTCTATGGGAACAAGTATCTCCAGTCTTGCAATTCGGATTTGCAGTTGCGGCTTCATTCTTCCCACCTCCTATTGACCCAATTCCTTTAGCATCTTGGGCGGTACAATTTGGAGCTCAAAAAGCAGTAGGCATGCTAGGTACTCCTACAAGCCATATAGATTATAATTATAATACTTCTTTCGTAGCTGGTGTTGCCACCGATTCAATTGTGGTCGGCGCTAAGATAGTTAACGGTGGATTATCTGCACAGGATTACAGAGATAAATTGAAGAAGGCATACGAAGCAGAAAAAGCCGTCCGTGAATCAATTACGGCAGCAAAACTAGGTGGAGGGGTTATGGATGCAATTGATCTTGAAAGAGGTATAGGTTTCGCTGAGGCTGGTTTCCAGTTCGCGGATATTGCTATAAAGTTTCTTTAAGCTTAGATTTATTTTTCTTGTATTCAACATTAATCATCCAAATAATAAAGACATCAAAAATAGATAGACCTATCATTCCCAGTGATGGTTTCTCGAATAAAATTGTATATAACTGGTAAACAACTAAACCACTTAATGTAAATAAGGAGAAAGGATAGGCCCAGAGTTGGTTTTTTAATATTCCTATTACTGCCACTAGTTTAATAAATGCATGTATCCACAAATAAAAAATTAAGAAGACCCTACTGGAATTATTGAAACTCTGTACAGCATGGAGTATGTTTGAAATTTTACTATGTGGGTTTTCGAATAGTTCCCAATGTGTTAAAAAATCTGCAAATCTATGTATTTGCTCTGGTGAGAAAACAAAGAATAAAAGACCACCAAGTAATTCCAAGATTCCCGAAAGTCCTTTAATTAATAATCCACCCTCGAATACCTTATCAAAAGTACTTTTAGCCTTAAAATCGCTCATATTTTAGATTATATACTAATTCTCTATTGAGACATTACTTATTCATATCCAATTTACTTCAAGCGTTTAATTGCAACCTTGGGTAACACTAGGAAAGTAACAATTATAGCAAGTAATACTGCAAAGCCACACATTATTGAAGGTATTCCGTTTAATGTAGCTTTATTTAGTAGATTTGCGGTTGTAGTTGGAATTAGAAAACTAGCATATCCAGCACTAAAAGCATAAAGAGCATATTTAATTTTCTTATTCTTAGTTTGTTCTGCGTAGAAGAAAGACAAAATTGTTCCAGTTATTACCCAGCCATAATAATAAAGCGCATAAAGCCAGCTCAGATTTTTATTGACTTGGAATATTACATAATTACCTAAACATTGATGTCCCGTAATAGATCCGACAGTTAGTGCAAAATATCCAATAAAAATTAGGGAAGTTATATAGCCGAAATAAACTAATCCGTTATCTTTTTTCTTCCTTATAACATTAATAATGTGTATTCCCAGGGTAGGTAGTAATGTTATTGAAATATAACCAATATGCGACCATAGGCTTGCATTAATATAACCTCTGCAGACATTGTATTCAGATATTTGAAAGAGAGCTAAAAATCCAAACAATAGGCTGACTAATATTGTTAATTTATTAATCTTATACCTTATTAAGGTAAAGATAAGTAATGCAAACTCAATTTCGCATGTGGCAACCATTACGGCTGGAGAAAAACAATAAGCTATCTTCTTGCTAGAGTTATGTTTTTCCATATATAGCATATGATATCACTGTTGATAGAAATATTCTTATGCTTATTATTAAATAATATCTTTTAAATTTACTTTTAGCCATCTATATTATTACCAAGAGCTATATATAACTTAATTACAAATATGTTTTAATAAATTAATGAATAATAAAACAAATGAGTGGCTTAAACCGATAGCTGAAGGTTATTCTGAGCTTGAGAAGAAGTACCTCTGGGTACGAACCAACAAAAAAGCCAGTCCTAAAGAGTTGGAGCTGGCATTGAAACCGATAATTGAAACTTGGAGGGCCATCTGGGATTCGAACCCAGGACAACCTGCTTAAGAGGCAGGTGCTCTAACCAGCTGAGCTAATGGCCCTTATAGATAGTTAGGATATCAAATTTACCCCTAAAAATCAATTAGATAAAATAAAATCCTATCTGTTATATAATGTTTGTATATTATGGAAAAACCTACAATCGAAATTCAGAATTCATATCATCCAAATCTAGCCATAGATTACGATGACTTACTTGCTAGTCTTCACATGAATAGTAGCTATTCTCATAATCCAGATAAAATACGAGATATCTGTGAATCTGATACGAGCAGTCTATATTTAGCAAAGATAGCAATGAGTGCAGTGGGTATGGCTATTCTCGTTCATCCTTATAAAACTTTTGAACATAGCACTGCGGTTATTGAAGATGTTGCAGTAGCGACAGGATATAAGGGATACGGAATTGGTAATTTGCTAATAAGTACATTAATTACTGACGCAAAAGATATGGGTGCTAGTAGAATCGAGCTTCATAGTAATAAAAAAAGAATCGCTGCAAGATCCTTATATGCAAAACATGGCTTTAATCAAATAGATACCGATCTATTTAGATTAAACTTAGGAGAATAGATGAAATTACTAAACGGAACCGAGCTATCTAGTTTTATAAAAGTGCGTCAGCAAGCTGATGTTAGAAATTTAATTCAATCATTTAAGGTAAAGCCTAAGTTAGCAATTATTATCACCATAGATAACCCGGTCATTAACCTATATGTAAAACTTAAAGAAGCATATGGTAACGATATTGGGATTGATGTAGATATACATAGAATTAAACAAAGCGAAATTAAGGAATTAATTTTAAAACTAAATAATGACGAAACAGTTCATGGAATAATTATTCAACTTCCTATTGAAGATCCATCTGAAACTGATGAATTAGTAAACCTGGTAGATAAAGATAAGGACGTTGATGCTCTTGGTGCTCATGCCAATTTCGATCCAGCAACCCCAACAGCAATACTGTGGTTATTGGCGGGATATAATATTAATTTTCCCGGTAAAAAAGTTCTACTAATCGGTGAGGGTAAGCTTGTTGGAAAGCCACTTTATAAAATGCTCAAAGATTCAGAAGTGGATGTTTCTATAGCGAATGATAAAACTCCAAACATAAGTGAGCTAGCTTTAAATTCCGACATTATAATTACGGCAACTGGAAGTCCAGCAGTGCTAAATTCTTCAATGGTAAAAGAGGGTGCCGTTATTGTAGACGCCGGAGTAGCTAGTGAGGGCGGTAAGACGGTAGGGGATGTTGATGATGATTTATATGAAAGAGAAGATATAAAGATTACGCCTAAAAAAGGTGGAGTAGGACCTCTTACGGTTTGCGCATTGTTTCAAAATGTTCTAATTTCAGCTAGAAGAAAAGCTAAAACTAATTAATATTACTATTAAATATTTCTTTAATATCTTCAGGCATTAAGTCTGGACCCATGTTTTGGTAGTTGTAGTTTTCAGGAATATCGAAAACATATTTTGATTCTAATTCTGGGTAAATTTCAAAAGCCATTCTCATGGCAGATCTAGATTCTTTTATTTCGCCTACACATTCTAGTGGTTTATTTCCTTCAATACCAAGTAATTCTCTGTAGGTAGTTTCTAGGCTGTCTTCAAATAGTAAATTCTTGCCATCGAATATTTCTTCAAGCTTGCCTTTATCTACAAAAGGAGTTAGGGCTAAAAATACAAATGCACATTTAGGGCATTCACCACACCAACTCATTTTATTGGATTCTAATCTAAATGCCCGGTTGCATGAACTGAATGAACCTAAGTACTTGTCTAGATATTCTCTAGAAAATATCTCAGCTATTTTAAGTTCACTTAATGGTCGAAGGAATGAATAATATCTTAGGCCACTAGCATAATTATTTTTTAGGAAAGATTGAAAATCTTTTTCATATTTGGAGCTTTTTGAATATTGGTGATTTATATTCTCGCCCATGTAATTTAAGTTTGGCTCATTGGCTGTCTGCTCATTACTTACAACCACATCGGTTCTTCCCGCTAGGATTGCTTGAGCTGTTCCAACAAAACTAAGTATTGCCGATATTGGAATATGTCCGTTAAGCGCTCCTTTTTCATTTTCATTAATTAGTCTTGAATCGATCGTGCGTTCTACTTGGTAGTGCTTAACTCCTGTTCTACTAATTAATTCACTTAGTTGTTCTGAGTGATTAAGACTCCAAGTTGCAATATCTAAATTACTTTTCTTCAGAATCTCTAGAGATACTAATGAGTCTTTTCCTCCACCAATACCTATTAATAATTTTGGTGAATTCATGTTAGTTTCAATTGTATTCGAGCTTTTGACCGGGAAGTAGATTTCTTTTTTTGGATCTAAATTATTTACGAAGTAATATTCTCCAAGACCTTTTCTGTAGGTTTTAGCAAAGAAAGCTGCATCTTCGTTTGATAGTTTATTGTCTAATATCTCTATTTCGTTAACTTGATAGGCTTTGTAGTATGAAACTCCTGCCATTATGAAAAGATTAAATAAAGCTTTATCTAATAATTCTTTACTATACTCATTTCCTTCAATTTGAAATTTCATAGTTTCCATGAAATTTAATTCATTATCGAATGAATAATGAAGTTCTAATGTCCCATCGTTAGAATCAAATCTATATTCTTTAAAAATGAATTTATTAAACATCATAATTTATCTACAATTGAATTAAATTGTTTTCCTCTATCTTCGAAATCTTTAAACATATCAAAACTTGGAAAACCTGGCGATAATACTACTGCATCGCCTTCTATTGAAATTTTCAATGTTTCGTCAATTATATTTTGCATATTTGTAAGTCCGAGATTAGTGTAGTTATTAAATCCCGCTGCATTGAGTGAATCAACAATTCTACTGCTTGCTTCACCAATAACAATAATATTTTTAATATCATTTTTATGAGATTCAATTGAGCTTAATAGATCTTTTAATTCAAGGCCTCTATCTTTTCCTCCTAGAATTAATATTTTAGGTTCTTTAATAGCATCTAGTGCTGCCTTGGTCGCTGTTAAATTAGAAGAGAAAGAGTCATTAAAGTACTTTACTCCATTTACTGTTTTTCTAAGCTCTAATCTAAAAGGTAAGTTGGTGAAGGTTTCAATAACTCTTCTGTAATTCACCGCATCTTTCTCGACTTGCCAAACTGCAGTTAGTGCGGCGCATACGTTTTGGAGATTGTGCTCACCTAGTAGTTTTACGTCAGACTTATGAGATATTTTTACATCTTCTATTTGAATGATGTCATCCTTAATTAATGCACCCGGTTCTTCAAAATAGGGGATTAATTTAGCTTTTCCTGAGCTTACTACGGTCTTTGAGTTTTCATTCTTAGAGTAATAAATTGCGATATCGTTTTCATTTTGATTCTTAAACATTTGAGCTTTTGCTGAGATGTATTCATCCATATCTTGATGCCAATCAAGATGTTCTGGTTCAACAAGTAAGCATACGCCAATGTGAGGTGAAAACTTCAAATCAATAGTTTGAAAGTTTGCTAATTCAAGCACCACATAATCACTTGGTTTTATGTCTTCGTCTAGCAGATCAAGCGGAGATATTCCAATATTTCCACCAAGATGTACATTAAAACCGGCATTTTTGAGCATTTCAAATATTAAAGTAGAGGTTGTTCCCTTTCCCTTGGTTCCAGTTACTCCAATTATATTTTTACTTGGACATACTTTAAAGAACTCATTAGTATTTGATGATATTTTTTCTAAAATATCTTCTGAGTTATTTTCAACAATTTCTCTAGGGTGAATTTTTGGACTTCTTAAAATAAGATCATATTGGTTTAAATCTTTTAAATAATCTTCACCAAGAACGGATTTCGCGCCTTCTGGTAATTCTAGATTTTTGTTTATGTCGTGTATGGTTATATCTGCATTTTGTTTTAAAAAATAATTATATGAAGATATGCCTTGACGGCCGTAACCTAGAATTGCAACTTTCATAATTTATTTAATATCTCGCTTAACAATATCTACTACTTGTTTTGGGGTGAGTTCAGCTTTTAGAATAATTTTCTTAACATTATGCTTCTTTATGGACTGAGGAATTTCTTGTTCTCCAATATTGGTTAGTACATATACTTCAATATTTCTTCCCCAAGTTTGCTCTCTTAGTTTTTCTAACATTTCATCACCATTCATAATTGGCATCATTAGGTCTAGTAATACAACGTGAGGCTTATATTGCTCGATTAGCATTAATCCATCTTGGCCATTTTCGGCTAATTCTACTTCATAACCTTCATTTTCAAATTTAAATCGATACATCTGTGAAATTGCTTGATCATCTTCAATAATTGCAATTCTTGTCATAATGTTTTAATTTTAGCACTTTTAATAAAAAAATTATGCTAAAACTTCGTCGATTATATCTAATACCTGATTTGGAGTATGTTGAGCTTTTACTATGCTTCTCTCAACATTGAGTAATCTAAGTGAATGGGGCATTTCGTCCTTAGACATATTTGTAATAATAATAACTTTAATTCTTTCGCCTACGTCTGTGTTTCGAAGCTTTTCTAGCACTTCATCGCCACTCATTTTTGGAAGCTTTAAATCTAGCAGAACAAGATCTGGCTTATTTTTAATGATTAATTTATAGCCAGCACTTCCGTCCGATGCGGTTAATACGTTATATCCTGCAGAAATTAATTTGTATTCATACATCTGCCGAATAGAATCATCATCTTCAATTATTGCTATAGTTTTTTTATCATTCATGAATTAACGCTTATGCTATTGACTAAAATCATATTTATATTCTAAAGTAATAGTAGTACATTAGAAAATCAATTTAGTCACAAGGGTAGGGCAAAGGCTCTAAAATCTTGTGACTTTTTCTTTTTAAGAGGGGTAAAAGTGAATAAAAAAGAAAACTGGACAGATTCTAAAATTGGCGGAGGATTAGCTGCTGCTTATTCTCTAGCCATGATCTCACCACTAAATGAAGTTTTACGTTTAGGTATGCTTGCTGCTAGCGAAGTTATTACGCATGGAGATAAGATTTCCAATGCTGCAGTATTGGGGCTCAGCACCTTATTTGTTGAGGGCTCATCGGGCTTAGTGGTCTCTGATCTCCTTAGCTCTAACCGCGCAGAAACCATAAGACAGGCAATATTCACTTCAAAGCGAGGTGAAAAATTAAGAGAATCAGACAAGTCTAATCTAGCTATTGAATTAGGTGCGGGGCTATTAGCCGGGACTCCGGTTGCATTACTAACTAGAGAATTTAGATCTCCAAAACAGAGTCGCACTGAGAGAAGAAAATATAGTATTGCCATGAGTCTCGGAACTGCTGCAGTTGTTGGTGGACTATTTTATGGCGCAGAAGAAGGGCTTGGGGTTAATGCAACTCTAGAGCTAGGTGGATCAATTATTGGCGCCGGAATAATTTATTCAGTTATTAAGGCATATAAAAATAGGGGATCTAAAAAATGAGTGCTGAAAAATACAGACATATTTCCTACGAACCTGACTATAATTTAACCGATAAATATATAGAAATACTAGAATCGGATTTGGCTAGAAGAATAGGCCACGAAATGAATATGCCGCAAGATCTATATTCTCTTTGGGTTAAACCTGATAGCATTTACGCCAATATTGCTCGTACCAACGAGAAGAAATATTGGAAATATATGCCAGATATTATGTCGATTCATGAAGACCAGTCTATGTTCTTGCTGTTATTTGATACTAGAATGGCTAGAAATGAGGTAGTTCACTCGACGAGAATATCCGGATTTACTCCAGACGGAATGAGAGATGATAATGATAGGACCGGGCTAATAATTATTGACGATATTATTGATTCCAACCAGGGTCTTACTGCTAAATATTTCAGAGATTACTACACTGAGCGCGGCATAGATCTAATGAAATGTATTACCGTGGAAAGTAATATTAAGATTCATAACATTCGAAAAAAAGATGGAATCAATGCCCCAGATCTTGCTTACTTATCTTTGTTTAAAAATGTCGTAAATAGAGGAGGGCAAGCTGGAGATAGCTGTGTGTTTGCAGTTATTAATATGCCTACAGTATTATCTTTTGGAAGAATAGGACTAGATTATGAGCCTCTTGCTGGAATGAAATCTTTACAGACTCCTGCAGATAATGGTGAATTTGACGATAATTTCATCCCAGTATGTATTCCTCATGATGCTAAATCTCACGAATTATTTAAGAATATTGAACCATTCGCTCTTACTGAAATTTACCTCGAAGACAATTAGAAAAATAGGCTAATTTAAGATATAGTTAATATTAATAAAGCTTATGTTTAAATCCATTATATATTTAATTTCTATAGTCTCGGTTAGTTATGTGGTTTCTATAATTTTTAAGAATTTAAAGAAATCTGACGTAAAGACTAAATTATTCTTCGGATTAGCTAGCACTATGGAGCTGTGGATTTTAACTCTTGCGATTGCTGATTTTACGAATAGTTCAAAAATTGCATTATTCTGCGTTAATCTTGCCGTTTTCTTCATATCCTTAACTGCGCTTTTTTTCTTATTCTTCTGCCTTAATTATTTCAAAAAATATAAGAGTGCTTTTCTGGGCACCTTGGCAGTTATAGTTTCCTTGTTCGTGCTGTTCGTTAGCTTAACCCAGAAATTTATAACGAAAGTTAGCATTGATACCTATGGTGCTGCAATTGTTAATTCTAGTTTTGTTTATCTTCCGGTAGTGCTTTCTATAGATTTGATAATTATAGCTGGCCTTATTTTACTTATCAGAAATAAAAAGGGTACTTCTAAGTTAGCTAAAACTCAGATTAATTTAATTACTTTTGGAGCCGCCGTTATTTTGCTCGGAAACTTATTTGGTAATGAAGTTGGTCAGTATTTTCCAAATCTAAAATACTTAATTCAAGTCTCGACTCTCTCAAGTGCTTTTTTTGTGGTTATAATCGCCTACACAATTATTAAGCATAAATTATTAGATACACGCGAAGCTGTAGCGCGTTCCGTTACTTACATTTTTACATTGTCCGCAGTACTTCTTGTCTATAGTGTTCCAATGATTTTAGTAACTAGATATATTCTAAATATTAAATTATCTTCTACTGCAGTTGTTTTCTTTATAGGCGCTACTTTCTTAATAGCGGCAGCTTTCCAGCCTATTAAATATTTCTTTAATAAATTATCTAATAGGTTATTCTTCCAAGAATATTTCGATCCTCAACTTACATTAGATAAATTAGGTAATGTCCTAATTAGCAGTGCTAACTTAAAAGACATTTTGGATAAGAGTAGGAATTTATTGAGTGAAGCTTTAAAGCCTTCTAAGATTGACTACCTAATATCTAATATTGAGAACGATAAACAAGATAAAGATCTAATTGAGATATTAGATAAAAATAATTTGTATTTAATTAATACTGAAGATGATTCATCCCCTATTTCTACTGAATTAAAAAAACATGGCTACACTCTTTCTATTCGAATTAGAACTAAGGATCAAAATCTTGGCTATTTATTGATTGGATATAGGAAATCTGGAAATCTATACAGCTTTGCAGATATTAGATTTTTAACTATCGCAGTCGATGAAATTGCGATTAGTCTTCAAAACGCAATTAATTATGTAAAGATAGAGAAGTTTAACCAAGAGCTTAAGTTAGAAATTGATGAAGCAACTTCTAAATTAAAGAGTGCTAATCAGAGACTTAGAGTTGAAGATCAAAATAAGGATGACTTTATTTCTATGGCGTCGCATCAATTAAGAACTCCGCTAACTAGCGTAAAGGGATATTTATCTATGGTCCTAGATGAGGATGCCGGAAAGATTAATAAAGTTCAACGGGAGATGCTCAATCAGGCATTTTATGGTTCATCTAAGATGGTTTATTTAATATCGGATCTATTAAATCTATCTAGGCTTAAAAGCGGAAAGTTCTCAATAGAAGCATCTAAAGTAAATCTAGCTGAAGTAGTTGAACAAGAAGTTGATCAACTTAAAGATAATGCCAGAACTCACAGAATCAACTTGGTTTACAAAAAACCAAAAGATTTTCCGACCATAGACATGGATGAAAATAAGATAAGGCAAGTAGTTATGAATTTCCTTGATAATGCAATTTATTACACTCCTGAAAAAGGCTCTATAGAAATAAAATTAATCGAACAAGATAATAATATAGAGCTTAGAGTCATTGATAGTGGTATTGGAGTTCCAAAAGAAGAGCAGCCACATCTATTCACTAAATTTTATAGAGGATCAAATGCCAAGAAAGTTAGACCTGATGGTACGGGCATAGGGCTATATATGGCTAAAAAAATTATTATTGCCCACGGCGGAGCAGTTATATTCGATAGCTCAATTAATAAAGGATCAACATTTGGATTTAGTATAAATAAAAAAGGTTATACTTATTAAAATAATATTGATAATTAATCAAAAACATTGACTGTTATATCTTTTGAGCCTATAATTATTTAGTAATAAAAATTATGGCTAATATTTTAGCCTGTTAAATCTTTTTGAGGTGAGTTAAATATGAATCCAAATATTGCACCAAATACGGGAGCTGGGAACAAAGAGAAGAATTACTTCGGTAGAATATTGGCTGCAGGTGCTTTTCTTGTTGGCGGCATTGTGGTTGGAGCTTTAATTGAATGCAAGTCGCATGAAGATGTTAATCGTGTAGTTGTCGTTGAAAATAATTATGAGAGCAAATGTCCTTGCCATAAATGTGTGCCTAAAAAACACACTCATGTAGTTCCAGTAGAAACAACAACAACCTTGCCTTATGTGCCTGAAGTAACTACAACTACGGAAGTAAAGCCAGTAAGCACAACTACTACATCTACCACAACAACATTGCCGGTGCCATATAAACCACCAGTAACAACAACTACGTTGCCAGATTTGGGATCTGGTTACGGATATGGAAATTAAGGAGAATAGTATGAAATTTTTTAAAAACCCTAAAACACTAAGCGTATTACTTGCAGCTATAAGTCTAGGAATTGCTGCAGTCTTTGTTGGTGGCGTTAGCGCCAATGCAAGTTGTCTTTATCAATATAAATCTAGTGGATTTAATACAAGCGCCTCTCCTGTATTCAATAGTATTTGTGGAGTACCAAATATTGGAAATGAACCTAATTTCGTAAGAATAAGAGTGTCCTCAAATGGCAATGATATGGATAATGCACATAATCCAGCTTATACTTCAGCTGGACTAACAAATGCTTGTGCTACTGGAACTAAATTTGATATTTGGAATTACTTACATAATGATGCGTCAACTGCATATAATCCTGACGTTAGTCCAAAACATCCATTGGCTGTAGCTAAAGACGTAACTTCATATCTTAGTGCAAAAACAGGAGTTGTTTCTAATAGTTTTAAATTCGGAGATATGATCACAGCCTACAATGCTAAGGGCGTGTCGACATCAGTAACATTAAACTGTAATGGACAGCCAGTTAAGCTTAAGCTCGTGTCTGGTTCTGTGAATGTATTTAGCGATGCATATGGTAAGTGGATTAATCAACCAAACGGCGATTCATATGTAACCTACTGGGGAACTAATGGACTTAAGTTGGGTGCAAATAAGGCTGCAAATAATTTTGGAAGTGGAACAATGTGGGGTTGTTGGACTTATAGAATTGTAGTTGTTTATCAAGTTGAGGTTGTAAGCGTTCCGCCAGTAACTCCTCCAAAACTAGCAACTTGTGATCTAATTAGATTAGAAAATATAAACGGTGCAGCTAGGATTGATGTGAGCTATAGCGCAAACGATGCAACTGTTGACTCTGTTTTACTAAAGATAAATAAAGAAAACGTTACAGTAGATGCTAATAAATTACCTTACACATTTAATATGAACCCGGGAACTACATACAATGTTCAGGCTTATGTAAATTACTCTTTAGGAAATATTAAAGGTAGTGTTACAAACCCTTTGTGTATTGGGCAAATATCTTTAGCTAAAACTATAAATCCCACTCCGCCTACTAAGCTAGTTAATACTGGGCCTGGTGATACGATTACGCTATTTATAGGGGCGACCACAGTAGGGTATTTCATGTCTAGACGAATTTTAAAGAACAAATTAAGTTAGATTTAAACTAACTGTGCATAAAGGGTGGCTTATTGATAGCTTTTATGCTAGAATAAGCCACAGTAAGAGCTATCTGACTGACCGCTCCGAAAAACAAAAACAATTAAAATTCAAAACCAGGGTATATTCTAAGATATATAGACCTTTATTTTTCGTATCTGTTATGTTAAAATCTAACAGATAAGAAATGGTCCCATCGTCTAGCGGTTAGGACACCAGGTTTTCATCCTGGCAACAGGGGTTCGATTCCCCTTGGGATCACCATTATTTAAATATAAGAATATATTAAAATTTTATTTTTAGTTTGTTCTTAAATTTAAAAATACTTATCATCAAATAATATTTTATTATTTGTTTGACCAGTATAACTATAAAATGTATATTTAAAATAATAAATATTAATAAACAAGGGATAAATAATATATGAAAAATAAGTTAAAAGGGCACTGGCTGATATTGATTCTGTTAGCTTTAGCTCAGTTCATGGTTGTTCTTGATGTGTCTATTGTAAATGTGATGCTTCCTACAGTACAAAAAGCTTTTAATATGTCTGAAGCTAATCTACAGTGGATAGTTACTGCATACACCCTGGCTTTCGGTGGATTCTTACTTCTTGGTGGTAGGGCTGCGGATTTATACGGAAGAAGAAAAGTATTCTTAAGTGGAGTATTTATGTTTGCTCTAGTTTCTCTACTAGATGGACTTGCTCAGAGTGGAACGATGTTGATTGTACTAAGAGCATTCCAGGGTCTATCTGGTGCATTTATGTCCCCAGCTGCGCTGTCCATTATTCTAGTTACATATAAACAGGGTCATGATAGAAATGTAGCACTATCCGTATGGGGATCTGTTGCATCTGGTGGTGCCGCAGTAGGTGTGCTTTTAGGGGGGATCTTAACTCAGTATTTCGGATGGAGATGGAATTTCTTAATTAACGTACCAGTTGGCTTATTTGTATTCTTCTCTGCTCGAAGACTACTTCCACTACACGAATCTGAAGAAAAAAATAAATCTCTAGACCTACCAGGAGCAGCTTCAATTACTGCAGGATTAATGTTATTGGTTTACGCACTACAAAAGGCTCCAGCTAATGGATGGACATCTCATACTACTCTTTACACTCTACTTTCTAGCTTTGTATTGATCTTAATATTCATAATTAACGAACAAAAAGCTAAAAAGCCATTAGTTCCTTTTAAAATTTTTAGATACAAGAATCTTGCTGCAGCTAATCTTGTTCAGCTTTCTATTGCTGGAGCACTATTCTCAGTGTTCTTCTTTACATCCTTATATGTTCAAGAGATTCTACATTTCTCACCAGTTAAAACTGGACTATGTTTCTTAATAATCCCAGTATTTATTGGGCTTACTGCTTCTAATGCGCCTAAATTGATTAAGCGAGTTGGATATAAGAGAATTCTTTCAATCGCTCCAATAATTTCAGCTTCTGGTCTACTTTATCTAAGCTATATTCCTGTGCATGGTACTTATCTTAGGGATGTTATGCCTGGACTTATATTGATGGGAACTGGTTTAGGATTTATATTCGTAAGTCTATTGGTTGCTGGAACTTCAGGTGTTGAAGGTAATTTGTCTGGATTAGCTTCAGGACTAATTAATACCTCACAGCAATTAGGTGGATCGTTAGGTCTAGCTATAATCTCTGGTCAAGTCGCCGCGGCTACTACTAGATACATATCCAATTCTAATGTTCATGGCATGACTACGGTTGTAGCTGGAACAGTTCATGGATACCAAGTTGCTTTCAAATTCGCAGCTTCATTTGCTCTTCTAGCGGGCATAATTGCGCTTATTTTAATTAGAAATGTTAAATCTTCTGAAAACAATGAAGAAGCCATAAAAATGGCAGCTGCCTAAAAACTTATACTTACAGATTAAGAAAATTTTCTCAATTAGTTCAATAGAAAACTTTGTAATTGATTTAAATACCTAGTATTATATGTATTAATAAGCATTATAACTTTAGGGGTTTAGTGTGTTAAATAAAAAACAGCGAATATTGCATAAATTGAAAGCGGTAACTTTCTTTAGTGTTAGTTTAATTACTATTTCATCAACTGTATTAGTAAGAGGGGCTTCGGCTGCTTCAGCAACAAGCTTCCCGAATCCAACAAGAAACTATGGCTACTACGGTGGATCGAGTTCTGGACTGCGGTATCCATCAGAAACTTTGGTTGATTCGGCTAATCACCGAATGTTTGTAACTGACGATAACAATAATAGGGTACTTGTATTTAATCTAGACAGCAGTGATCATCCTGTAAGTAAAAATGCCTCTTATGTTCTAGGACAGCCAGATTTCGATACTCTATCTAGCGGATCGACCAGCTCTAAAATGAGTAGTCCATGGGGTATGGCATTAGATACCACACATAAACTATTATTCGTTTCAGATAATGGAAATAATAGAGTACTAGTTTTTGATTTATCCAATGGTATTACAAACGGTATGTCAGCTTCTTATGTTTTAGGTCAAACAGATTTTACGAGTAGTAGTCCTGGAACTACGGACAGCACTTTCAATTATCCAGGCGGCATGTACTATGACGGCTCGAAGTACTTATATGTAGCCGATGAATATAATAACAGGGTATTAATATTCGACACATCCAATGGTATTACAAACGGTATGTCAGCTACTTATGTACTGGGCCAAGCTAACTTCACCGACAATTATGAAGGTAGTGGTACTAATCAATTTATATATCCACAAGAAATTACATACGACAGCAATGATAACTATCTTCTAGTATCAGAAGCAGGCAATAACCGTATTACGGCATTTGATCTATCTAACGGTCCATCTACTAACATGGATGCAGTTCATGAGATAGGACAGCCAGGATTCAATAGGAATGGAAATGGCACAACCTCCACTAGCTTGGATAATCCTGCTCAAATGAGTTATGATCCTGCTACCAAGAGTCTATATGTAGTGGATAGTAACAACGATAGATTGTTGGAATATGATTTATCTAATGGAATAACCGATGGTATGGCTGCATCACATGTCTTAGGCCAAAGCAATTTTACTTCCAGCGACTGGAGTAACTTAAATTCTGGCTTTTATGAACCTTGGGGTGTTACATATGATTCGTTAGATAAGAATTTAATAGTTACGGATTCAGATAATTCTAGGGTGCTTTTCTATAATCTAACTAATGTCATAACTGACGGAATGACTCCATATGATGATTTGGCTGGAGTAGTATCGTGGAATGAGCCAGCAACTGCTATTGATCATTCTCACCATAGGATGTTTGTAACCGATGATTCTGATTCTAGAATTTTAGTTTATGCCTTAGACAATAATGATCAATTGGTTAATACCATACCAACTTATGTTCTAGGTCGAAGCGATTTTAATTCTACTACCGGCTGCGATAATGCCAGTGCAAGTAATTTCTGTGACTTATGGGGAATTAACTATGACTCAAGCTTAAATGACTTATTTGTAAGTGACTTCGCAAATAGTCGTGTGTTAGTCTTTAATTTCAATAATGGTATTACTAATGGAATGAATGCGGTTAATGTAATTGGTCAGCCAGACTTTACTAGTAATTCATGTGGCGATACTGTTAATGGTCTGTGTGGAAATTATGAGTCTACATATGACTCTAAAACAAAGCAACTATTTGTTTCTGATGAGAGCAATAACCGTATTATGGTATATAACTTAGCTAACGGTATTACGAACGGAATGGATGCAAGCTATGTACTCGGTCAGCCAGACTTTACTTCAGATAATGCTAATCTAAACCAGAGTGGATTAGATAGTCCTGGTGGGCTTACGATAGACCTTAATCACAACCTGCTTTATGCCGCTGATGCCTATAATAACCGTATCATGGTATATAAATTAGCTAACGGTATCACGAATGGAATGGACGCGGTTAATGTAATTGGTCAGCCAGACTTTACGACCAATACGACTAACTTAACTCAGAACGGCTTATCTTATCCATGGGGTGTAACATACGACAATAATAATAATCGATTATTTGTGGCAGACGATGATAATTACAGAGTTCTAGGCTTTGATATGTCTAATGGGGTTACAGATAATATGAGCGCATCATGGGTTTTTGGTGAATCAGACTTTACTTCAGCGGTCAATTATACGTTAGATTACCCTGGCTTGAATGGAACTTACGATGTTACTTACGATCCTTACAACAATAATTTGTGGGTTCAGGGCCACTACAATTTGTATAACTGGGATTTAACTAGTCTTATTGGCGGCAAATCATTAAGTGATACAACTGTAAAATCTCCAAATACCGGATACGGAGTGTTTGATGGTTCGATCTCGAATGAGATATCTCTAATTATTTTGTCTGCACTTTCAGTTTCCGCAGCACTTACGACAGCTTATAGGTATAAGATTAGGCAAATTGCAAGATAGAAATTTATTATAATTGTATGAAGCCAATGATTAAATTATATTAAATTATTTTTAAGCAAAAGAAGAGGGGTGATATGAGAATAAAAATTAAATTAGCAGGAACCTTTATATCCATAATAGGGTTATTTACTGGAATGAGTGGTCTTGCTCAGGCTGCAGCCAACTATCCAAGTTATAGGTTCACAAAAATAAATGACGTAACAAATGGGTGGTCTAATGGTACTGCTTCAGCTACTGATTCAAGTAATAATACATATACTGCAGGCATATGGAATGGAACTGTGAAGTTTAATCCAGGAGATAATACTAGTTCTTACACTCCAACGGGTGGACAAGGAATGACTGTTACTTGCGCATTAACAAAATACAATAGCGCAGGAGTTTATCAGTGGACTAAATTTATCGATTACCTAGATCCAACTAATGGGTTTGATATTTGTGATTCCGTAGCTGTAGGTAGTAATGGCGTTGTGTACGTTGGAGGTTATTCTGCGGGCTCTGTAATTTATGATGGCCCAGGTGGAACTCACTCATATTCTGACACATACGGAGGTTCATATGGTTACTCCTATGTTAATGAATACAAAACTGACGGTAGTTATCTGAAGACCCTAATACTTCCTAGAGGGGATTCCAGTTCTTGGAATGAGTTAAATACATTGTCAGTGGACTCGAACAATAATCTTTATATCGGAGGTAATATACAGGGCAATGTTTCTTTTGATGGAACAAATTACAATACTTATAGCAGTCAAGTTGCGTACACTGCGAAGTATAACGACCAGGGCGTATATCAGTGGGTAAAGATAGCAGATGTTGAGCCATATGGCTTCTCACTTAACAGTTTTATAACTGTAGATAAATCGGGAAACATATACACTTGTGGTCAATATGATAATAGTGATAATAGTAGATATGCTTTTCTTGAAAAGTTAGACTCACAAGGAAATTCGATTTGGGTAAAATCTGTTATTACTACTGGCAGCAACCAAGTTGGATGTAACTCTATTGCACTTGATAGTACTGATAATATTTACGTAGGTGGGTTCTTTAATGGATCTACTACATTTGATGGGGAGGGTGGTAATCATACGGCAGTCACCAACTCGGATTCTGGTTTTATAAGCAAGTACGCTTCAGATGGTAGTTACCAATGGACTAGAATACACATAGCTACTGGCGAAGGAAATCACTCATATATAAATTCCTTGTTAGTTTATAATGATGAGATTTATGCTGTAGGAGCATTTGATGGTACCGTTCAATTCAATCAGGATGATGCTTCGACTAACTTAACTGCTCCAAATGGTAACAATAATGCTTATTTTAGCGGTTATGGACAAGATGGTTCGTACAAATTTACTAAAGTTACGGATATATCTTTTGACGGACGTACCGCTGCGCTGTATGTTCAGGCTTCGGTTGACGGAATTGGCAATATTTATATAGTTGGTATCACAAGTGGTACTCCTGTGTTTGACGGACCGGGAGGAATTGATCGACAGCAAATTGGCGATGGTCAAGGAGTTACAAGTACTCTTACTACTAGCTATCAATTAGCTGCATATCCTACTGCTGTACCTAAGACGCCTAATACAGGTGCGGGTGTTTTCAGTAAATTCCTAACAAATGAGCAAGCTCTATTAGTATTGTCGCTTATATGCACTGTCACTACTGGATTGCTAGTCGCCAGGAATAAATTCAGAAAAGCTTAGATAAAAGTAGATAGTCTGACTTTAATAACTAATTATGTATTTGCAAATTCATTACGCTAATGCTTAAATTATATTAATACAATTCATAAGAATTAAGTGTTAAGGGGAGATAAAGTGAAAAGATTTTTTAGGATATTTAGCGCATTATTGTATACGTTAATATTAACAACTGCTTCAAGTGGTATGGTGAAAGCAGATAGCAGTGAATTGCCTCAGTATAGGTTCACTAAAACTAATGGTCTATCAGACGGTGGGGCTAGTGAGGGAATGTTTTCTGCTACAGACTCCAATAATAATACTTATACTCTTAGTGTTTTTGGTGGAACAGTGACTTTTGATCCTATTGGTAATCATGACACTATATCTACTCCATTAAATGGTATGAATCCAGGCTGTGCCGTTACAAAGTACTCCAGTAGTGGAGCTTATGTTTGGACTAAGGCAGTTGTGCCTTTAGATCAAAACTCAGGAGCTTTTTGTTTCGGGCTAACCGTAGCTCCTAACGGAACCGTTTATATAGGCGGTGTAGGTTCAGGCACTGTTGGAATTGGCGACCAGTCATATTTCAATCCTGATAGCTTCGGATTTGTTGCCGCTTACGATAACAATGGTAATTTTATTAGGGATTATATTATTCCAAGTGGTTCAAATGGGTATATTGTTAATGCACTAACGACAGACGCTTCAAATAATTTATATATCTCGGGTAGTGTTACTGGAACTGTAACTTTTGATGGCTTAAATGGCTCTAACACTCAAACATTTTCTAGTTTTCAAAGTTATATAACTAAGTATGATGATTCCGGTAATTATAAATGGACAAAAATTACCAATTTAGATCCTTCCGATTCAAATACCTACAGCTCTTCTATTAAATTAGATAAAAATGGAAATATTTATCTTTGTGGTTATCATGAATTGCCAAGCCCTGCGGTTAATTCAGGTGAGGGTTTTGTAAGTAAGTACGATTCTAACGGAAATGTTATCTGGACGAAATATCTAGCTTCTTCAGATAATTCTTACGTATACCCACAATCTTTAGTTTTAGACGATAATAACAACATCTACTTAGGTGGTCAGTATTCTGGTTCTATAACTTTTGATGGTCGTGGAGGTTCTGTTGTGGTTGATGATAGTTCAACCACTGGTAATAATAATAAATATAATGCATTTATAACCAAACTAACTAATGATGGAAATTATACATGGACTAAGACATTTAAAAATAGTGATGGTAATAGTACTGTATACATTAATTCATTAAGTTACTACAACAACGGTCTGTATGCAGTTGGTTCTTGGAGTGGTACTATTCATTTTAATCCAGCTTCAAATGCCAATGACTTAACATCAGCCAATACTAGTGCATTTTTCATTGGAGTAGATTTAAATGGTGGATTTAAATTCGTTAGAACTGTAGATACAGGCGCTTCTAGTACCACCGCATATCACAATTCTTCATCAGTAGATAAATTAGGAAATATTTACATAGTTGGAATTGGAAGTGGAACTCCTATTTTTAATAGTAGCGATCCAACCTCTAGCATAACAATTGGTGATGGAGGTGGAGTTCCTAGTGCTTTTACTACGAGTTATTTCCTTGGCTTGCCAACCGTACCAGCTACGCCAAACACTGGTTCAGGTAAATTCGAAAACATTTTCTCTGAAGCTACTTTAATAATCGGCGCTGTAACTAGTTTTGTACTTATAAGCTCAACTATGGCTCTAAGGAATAAAGCTAAATCAGACATCTAGGATTAAAATAATAATCAAGTAGCAATAAGAAGATTTCTTAAAAATATATTACTGCTTCATTGGCAATTTTCTGAATATTTACATCTAGATCTATAAAAAATGTATCTACTGCTTTCTTTACACCTGGAAGCTTAGGGTTGTCGTAATCATCTACAACTATAATTCCTCCATCAGAAAGAAAATGATAAACCAGCTCTAGGCTGACAAAGATTGATTCAAAGAAGTCTCCATCCAAGAATGCAAAACTAATGTTTTTTGGCATGTCTTGATGCTTAATATCTTTAAACCAACCTTTGTGAATTATGGGTAGTGTAAACCCAGCTTTTTTGAAGTTATTTATGAGTTCTTTTTTATTGGCTTTAAGTTCACCCTCTTTGAATACCTCACCAATAATAGATTGATCATCGGAAGATTTCCAGGGGAGTCCTTCAAATGAGTCATAAACATAGAATTTCTTATCTGACTTGTAATAATCTAATACTCTTCTTATAAAAAGACTTGTCGTACCTTTATAGCAACCTAATTCGACTATATCTCCTGGAACATCTCTTTCTATAGTCTTAGATAAATTCTCCAATACAACTTTTAGTGATCTCTTGTCTATCTGATCGCTAATTATCTTATTGGATTGAATTAGTTTACTTATATCCATATTCGTTTATTTTACTATTTATATTTTCAATATTACAACGAAGACTAGTCTTTAAGCATTTACATTATAGGTGGTAAGTTATAAAATAATATTAAAGTTTACTTTGTTAGAGGTTAACTAAATAAGAGAGGGAGAGATAAAATGTTTGGAAAAATAGAAGAAGTTTCCATCATAGTACTAATACTGTTATTACTATTTGGACACAAGAGAATTCCTGAATTAGCTAAAAGCCTTGGACGTTCTGTAAAGGAAGTTCGAAAAGGTTTTAACGAAGATTCAACTGAAAAGTCTTCAACAGACAATCAATAGAAAAAATAAATGAGAGGGTAGGCAGTGGACGGGTCGCAGACATTTCATGACCATCTTAACGAATTAAAGAAGAGGGCGTTTTGGGTATTTCTAGCTGTTGCAGTTAGTGGTACTTTAGGCTATTTCTTTAGAGTTGCAATCATTAAATTCTTAGACAGTCCACTAGGCCAGCCTCTTTACTACAATACTCCAGGTGGTGGCTTTAATATTGTTATGAAAGTGGCTGGAATTATGGGTGTTTTCATAGCTCTCCCAGTTCTTGTATATAACATTATTAGATTTATTGAGCCTGCAGTTTATCAGAGAGTTAATACATCTAGATTATTAAAAATAACATTCTACTCTGTTCTTTTGGCCTTAGTGGGCGCAGCTTTTGGTTTTTATGTGATCATACCTACTTCACTGCACTTTTTCTCGGGATATTCTAATAGCTCAATAAAACCCCTAATATCTGCTAATGATTATATTAATTACGTTATAAATATTATTTGTAGCTTTGCTGTTTTCTTCCAAATGCCACTACTTATAGACTTTATTGACCAGATTAAGCCTATAAATCCTACTAAGTTATTAAAATATCAAAAGCAGGTTGTAGTTGGCGCTTTAATAATTGCAGTAATTCTTCCATTTACCTACGATCCTATTTCACAGTTCATAGTAGCTATTCCTATCATTGTTCTTTATTACATATCAATAGCAATGTTATTTATCAAAAACAAAAAGACTGTTAGAAGATACGTTACTTATGATTCATTTGGAAATATAAATATGAATATCCGTGAAGATTACGAAATAAATTTCGATGATGTTGAAGAAATTAAATATTCTAATTACGTTAATCCTAAATTGTTTGGAGTATATAAGCCGTCGCAAATTCACCACAGCTCAGTTAAAGCCAGCACTGCGAACATCCAACCTAGCGTCATAGAAAAGCCTCGAAAAGTTAAGCATATAGATGGCTTCAGTAAAGTGACTAAGCCAGCTAAGAAAGAAAACGAGCCAAAGAAAATTCAAGTAGTTTATGGATAGACTTAAGCCGAATGCAAACGTATATCATCCAAATACTCTGTTAAAAGAAGTCAATGTCTTTAATAGGTTTAATAAGATTCTTGCAGTTAGGATAACTAAAGCAATTGGAACTATGTGGAGCGCCTATTTATTCGCCATATTGTCTATAGTCTCACTACCAGCAATATTGGTAAGTATTAACGGAAGCTTAAAGCATCTTTTTCCATCTTGGATAATAGCAAGTTCGATGATTACTCTTATTGCATGGATATCGCAAAATTTTCTACAGTTAGTACTTCTTCCAGTCATTATGGTTGGTCAAAATGTTATTCAAGGTCAACAGGACGCTAAGGCAGATGCCGACCATAAAACATTAACTTATTTGGCTAACACGGCAGAAGAACAAATTGAAATGATTAAAAAATTAGAATTAGAAATAGAAAATCTTAAAAAGAAAATCTAGTTTTTAATAAGATTTTCTTTAACTAATTTGTAGCAACTATATGATCCTAATGCTACAGTAACGGCAAGACCAAAACTAGTTGTACTATTGGCTATTTCATGCCCCAAGGGATGAGCTTCTGGTGGAATTGAGCTACCTATTAAATTACTGCCTATAGTCATAACTCTACCTATCATTCCAAGTTTACCGATATTGCTTACACTTGGATTGCTTCCTTTAGCTTCAGCGGCAATTGTAACCCCACTTGTTAGTGCTTCGGTAGTTCCTATTCCTATTGCTACGGCAGGTGAAATATCTCCACCGATAGCGCCACCTATTAAAGTTGATACAACCAAAGCTTTATCTGCAATTGGGTCCAATTTTGTTCCTAATTCTGAAGCATGAATCCTTAATTTATTTTGTATTTTAGGGAATCTTTCACTGAGTCTAATTAAGTTACCTTCGGCATCAGTAGCACCTAAGATGGCGATTAAGGCAAGAGCATTAATAGGGCTTATTTCCTTCATTCCCATTAATATTCCTAGGGCAGGTCCACCGAATAATCTAACCGCAGTTAAGGCGTTAGGTGTGTTTAATATTTCACTTGTTTTCTCTGAATTATCAAACTTTCTCAGCATGTTCATGATTATATTATACAATAATGCTTATGTAATATCAAATAAATATATTTCAGCTAAACTTTACTATTAACCTGTAGAATGTATAATTAGATAATAATTATGGCAAGAAATAAAGGCTTAAAACTAGTAATAATGATTCCTTGTTTAAACGAGGAAAAGACCCTGCCATTAACTTTATCTACAATTCCTAAACAAATTAAGGGAATTAGTAAGATAGAAATACTAGTTATAGATGATGGCTGTACGGACAAAACAGTTGCCGTTGCCAAGAAAAATGGAGTAAAACATTTTGTTCATCATGCTAAAACTAGAGGCTTAGCTCTATCACTTAGAGATGCTATTAGAAGATCATTAGAGCTTGGAGCGGATATAATGGTTTTAACTGACGGAGATAATCAATATCCCCAACAAAAAATACCTGCATTAATTAAGCCTATCATAGATAAGAAAGCAGATATTGTTATTGCTGATAGGCAAACTCATAAGATTCAACATTTCACTAGGACTAAAATATTCCTACAAAAGTTTGGAACAAAAGTTCTAAATTTAGTTGCCGGAACAAATATTCCAGATGCAACCAGTGGATTTAGAGCATATTCTAAAGAAGCAGCTATTAAACTTAATTTAGTTGGTAGATTTAATTTTGCAATGGAGGCAACTGTTCAGGCAAGTTATAAACGTCTAGCTATAGCAACTATTAAGATTAATACTAATCCTAAAACTAGAGAGTCTAGACTATTTAAGTCTTCATTTGAGCACGTAAGAAAATCTATGATAGCTCTATTCAATGCATTCACGATGTATAAGTCTTATGCTGTATTTTTGACGATTGGATCAGTATTTTTCCTTGGGGGACTCTTACCTTTTATTCACTATGGATATTTGGTACTGACCCATAGTAAAAACCTATATGGATCTCACCATATACAATCACTTATTACTGGAACGGTTCTACTTAATGCGGCCTTCATATCTTTTACTTTAGCTATCATAGCCAATCTAATTCGTATCAATAGGGCTATGCAAGAAGATATCCTAGAAGAGATTAGAAGACAAAAGTATTATTAATAATTCATATATAATAGATATGAATGAATGCCAAACAAAAAAAATATCTTAATATTGCCACTCTACTAATTTTAGCTATTTTTGCAGTATTCTATTTAAAAAATCACACTAATTTATTTAGTGAATTTAGTAAAATACCAATTTATATATTTATAGTAATTCTTCTTCTTAATTTCCTGCAGCTCATTGCTATATCTAGAGTTTTTATATCTGTACTGCATTTAAATAAAATTAAACTGACCTTTAAAACCAGTTTAATTTTAAATAGCAATTCACTTGTTTTAAATTTCTTCATGCCGGGCCAAGCCGGTCCTGTTTATAGAGGATATTATCTTAAAGAAAAACATAATCTTAAAGTTTTAGATTACACAATTTCTACCATAGTTTATTATGCGGTTTATGGAGCTGTTGCTGTTTGTCTATTGATGTTTGGTATATTCCCAGTGCTTCCCGCGGTTTTATCAACAGTATTAATATTGATTTCAGGTTACCTATTAACTTTAAGATACCTTCATAACATTACGGGCAAAAGATTATTTGTATCAGGAAAGATTCTTATTAATCTAATATCTAATACAGTACTACAGTTATTCCTAGCGGCAATAATATATTTCATTGAAATCCATTTCATTAAACATGGTGTAAAGATTAGGGAAGTTCTGAGTTATACTGCAGTGGCTGCATTATCCTTATTTGTTTCACTAACACCTGCGGGAATAGGTATTAGGGAGGCCTTCTTAATATTCTCTGAGAAGTTAACCAATCTTAATACTAATCAAGTTGTTTTGGCTAGTTTAGTGGATAGATCTATATATATAATATATTTATGCTTTATCGGTCTTTATTATATCTATCAGAAGATAAATAATAAGATGATAATTTCACCAGATATCGCAAAAAAGTAGTAAAATATATTAAAAGGATGGGCATACTTGGAAGTTAAAAAAACTGATTCAAAATTTTCACTAAAGAATTTTAGAAGAACTAAAATCATTGCTACAGTTGGTCCATCAACCAATAATATTAATCAGATATATAAACTTTTAGATGCCGGAGCCAATGGAATTAGAATTAACTTCTCTCATGGAACTAATCAGGAAAGATTAGATCAAATCAAATGGATTAGAGAGGCATCAAACGATCTCGCAAAACCAGTCTCTATCATTATAGATCTTCAGGGTCCTAAAATTAGATTAGGAGATTTCGAAGGTGTTATTGAGATAACTAAAGGGAAGAGCTTCAAGCTTGGATACAATGCCGACTATAACCAAAACGGTGTTATACCTACCCAGTACGATCTAAGCACTAAAGTGAAGAGAGGACATAGAGCTATATTCTTTGATGGAAAACTTCAAGCCGTGGTTACTAGCGTGAGTGAAGGAATAGTATATTTAAGAGCAGAAAATTCAGCATCCTTAATTAAGCGTAAAGGTATAAATTTACCTGATACAGATTTTGGCGGGGATGTAATAACTTCTAAAGATAGAGCCGATTTAGTTTTTGCTTCCACGCTAGATGTAGATTATGTGGCTCAGAGTTTTATTCAGTCCGATAAAGATATCAGAGAACTGCACAAGATTTTAGATAGTCTTAATATGCGCACTAATATAATAGCTAAGATAGAAACTCAAAGAGCCATAGATAATATAGACGACATAATATCTGAAGCTGATGCAATAATGGTCGCAAGAGGAGATTTAGCTTATGAGGTTATGCCCGAGGCTGTTCCTATTTATCAGCGCCAAATTATAGATAAATGCATTAATCAATCTAAGCCAGTTATTGTTGCTACGCAAATGCTATACAGCATGACTACTAGTTCTGAGCCGACTAGGGCAGAGGTTAGTGATATTGCTTCCGGAGTCACATTGGGCGCAGATTGTTTAATGTTAAGTGATGAAACAGCTGTTGGAAGTTATCCAATTGAGGCTGTTAAATTTATGAGAAGAGTTATTTCGTATACAGAAAAGAATATGGAACAAAATTTGGAACAAAAATACATAAAAGATACAAAGCAATTAGCTATATCTTCTGCAATCGTTAAATTAGCTAATTCAATTCAAGCAAAAGCTATTGTAGCTGAGACTAAATCAGGCGCAACGGCTAGACTAATAGCTTCAAGAAGATCCAAGATTCCAATAATTGCCGTAACTTCAGATAGAAAAATAGCCCAGCAATTATCTATTGTGTATATGCTTAAGAGTTACGTTAGACCAATCGACAGATTTGCCGCTACAAAGCTTACGAATTGGTTGGCTAAAAATAAAGTATTAAGTACTGGCGATATGGTTGTGAGCGCATCGGGTAAATATCCTGGAGTAGTGGGATCGACGGATACAATAAAAGTGAGGGTAATTGAATAATGTTTACAAAGAAAACAGTTAGAGATATTAATCTTAGAAATAAGACAGTGTTACTTAGGGTCGACTATAATGTGCCTTTAAAAAATGGGATAATCCTTGATGATTATAGGATTAAGCAATCTTTAGAAACAATAAAGTACTTATTGGATCAAAACTGCAAAATAGTAATTTGTTCTCATCTCGGTAGGCCAAAAGGAATTGATCCAAGTTTGTCTTTGCAGCCTATAGTTTTGAGATTAGCCAAGCTTTTAGGCAAAGCAATTGCATTCGCTCCAAATGCTATTGGAGAAAAAACTCTAGAACAGGTTAAGAGTCTTAAGAATGGACAAATAATTTTATTAGAAAACTTAAGATTTTATGAAGGCGAAGAGAAGGACAGTAAAGAGTTTGCAAAATCTTTAAGTGAATTAGCTGAAGTTTTCGTACAAGATGCTTTTGGTGTTGTGCATAGATTCAATGCTTCTACTTCTGCAATTACTAAATATCTACCCAGTGTATCCGGTCTTCTTCTAGAAAGAGAAGTGGATACGATAACTAATGTTGCATCAAAACCAGAAAAGCCACTTATGGTAATAATTGGGGGAGCTAAGATCGCAGATAAAATAGATATTATTGAGAGATTTATTAGTTCCGCAGATTTCATTATGCTCGGTGGTGCTATGGCGAACACTTTTCTAAAGGCGACTGGAATAGAAATAGGTTCTAGTATGTATGAGGAGAATGAGCTACCTCTAGCTAGAAAGATTTTACATTTAGCGGAATTAGAATCTAAGAAAAGAAAATTTAAGCTTCAGTTACCTTTTGATGTCGTAGTCACTAAGAAAATAGATCCAAGTTCGAACATTAGAATAGTGGATTGGTCAGCATATTCAATTAGCGAAATAGAAAGTTATCCTAAGAGACCTGCTAAGTCTAGCTATAGAATTCTTGCTAGTGAGAAGATAGCCGATATAGGGCCATTTAGCGGTGCATATATAGCAGGAGTGATGCAATCAATGAGTACGGTAATTTGGAATGGTACATTAGGCGTAACTGAAATCAGAAGTTTAATTACTTCAACAGGACCATATTCTCATGGTAGTGAATTAGTGCTTCAGGCTATGTGCGGTGAATTTGGCAATAAGCCATATTCATTAATTGGCGGTGGAGATACCGCAGGATTCGTTCAATCTAAAGTAATGGATAAAGTGGTTAACCATCTATCTACAGGCGGTGGCGCGGCTCTAGAACTTATTGGAGGGCATAAATTACCTGGAGTTGAGTCTTTATTAGATAAATAATGCTTATGTTAAAATTAGCCTAATGAGTAGAAGAAAATTCATAGCAGCAAATCTTAAGATGCACTTTAATGTGCAAGAAGCTAGCAAATACATCCATAATCTATCTACAACTATGACGTCTCATAGAGACATAGAAGTTGTCGTTGCCCCTACATTTGTTGCATTGCAGCCCCTTAGCAAGGAATTAGATTTAAGAAAAATTAAGCTAGCCGCACAAAATGCCTATTATGAAGATGAGGGTGCATTTACTGGTGAAGTTAGTTTTACAATGCTTAGAGGGATTGCCCAGTACGTTATTGTTGGTCACAGTGAGCGAAGAATTTATTTCCATGAAGACGATAAAATTATATCTAAAAAAATAAAGGCAGCGTTCAGAAATAAAATTAAACCCATTTTATGCGTAGGTGAGAATCTCACAGAGAGACAGGATGGCCATGCTAAGCGAGTGATTAATGAGCAAATTTCGTCTGCACTCTCAGAGCTAACTGAAAATGAGGTTACTGAAATGGTTATAGCCTATGAGCCAGTCTGGGCAATATCTACATTTGGGAACAAACAAGCGATGCCTGACGATGTTAAGGAGATGATAGATTACATTAGAAAAGAGACAGCCTATCTTTTTGGTGAAAAAATATCCAACAGTATTCGGGTAATATATGGAGGCAGTGTTGATCCTAGCAATATATCTGCATATCTAGCAGTACCTGGATGCGATGGTGCTTTAGTGGGTAGTGCAAGTTTGAAGTATCAACAATTCAACGAAATGATTCAAGCGTGTTTTAGTATTAATCCTTGATCATTTTCTCGATTGTCTTCTATTTGTTTCTTCAAGTCTTCGTACAGATGGTCTACTTTATAATCTAGAGTTTTAATTGCTTCAGTATTTTCGTAGGCAATTTTTCTTACTGCTACTATCTCTGAATTATTTATGGCCAATTTTTCATCAATGCTAGTTACATGTTTGCGTACATCAACAATGGACAATTTAATCTGATTAATTTCATCCTTAATTCCATTCATGTTCCCTCTTAGTTCACCCATATCATTTTTAAGCTCAGTTCTTAGTTCACCCATATCATTTTTAAGCTCAGTTCTTAGTTCACCCATACTTACTTTTAGATAGTCTAAACCACTTGTGAGTAAATTAATTTTATTCATAAGTGTAGTGTTGAAATCTTCTTTAGTATTTACTTCTTTTTTCATATAACTCCATTTTAGATTACTAATTTTTTAAATATCAAATATATTTTTGTGTAATTAGTTAAAGATTGTATATTCTACATCAAAGTCCTCCTTTATGAATAAAATTGTACTTGTTACTTTGGCTATAATTTAAGCTCCTACTGTCAACAATATCTAATCCAATATAATTCATTTCGCTAATGGTCCAATTTCCATAAATATCAACGGATGTAACCATAGCAACGTGTCCTAGTCCACCTGCGTCATATGAATCTTGCATTATAGAACCTACTGAAGGTGAATGATCTACACGGTATCCGTCGAATACAGAGCGCGAACTCCAAGTAGCTGCATTTCCCCAGTTATTTGGAATCGGATCACCTTCTTTAATTTTTAAATAAGCCACCCACCATGTGCAGTTTCCGAAAACGTAATTATCCCCGTCTACATTTGGGCCCATATATACATATACATCTTTAAAGATATTGGTATTTGGATTATTAATTGAAATTAAATCTGTCAAATTGGCTAAAGCTATGACCGGAGAAATGATGAGAATAAATAAAATTACTCCACAGATTATGTAGATGGTTTTATTCATGTTTTTCCTTAGGGTTAGTTGTTATTATTGGGTGCTCATCATTGGAGGCAATTACTTCTACCGCAACATGAGTTCTGTCTAGAATGAATAGTGCGTCACCTTTACCGCAGTTTAAAAGAAAAGATTTCTCATAGTTACTCAAAGAGAAATCAAGGCTAACTCTATCTATACTTGTTGTGTCTTGTTTTAATAATATTCTCATTGAACTTTGAGAAGCTATAGCTGAACCATATTTGTTATTTAAAAAGTCATTGGCTTGTTGGGAAATTATTGATACCCCCAAGTAGTATTTCCTTGCTCGCCTAACTAGTCCTGCAATAAATTGAGCTGTGATATCATTCTCAAGCAACATCCAACCTTCATCTATTACCAATAACCTTTTGACTGGGTCATTTTTTACTTTGTTAGATATGTAATTAGAGATTATTAACATCATTAGTTGCTTGATGCCACTAGGTAAGTTCTTTATGCCAAATACAACTAATCTATTATCTAAATCAATATTGGTTTTATTCACAAATAAAGATTTCAAACTTCCCTTAACGTATTTTTCTAATTTATTAGCAAGTAAATTGAATTTATTTTTCTTTAAATATCTATATAAATCCGAGATATCAGTATTGGATCTAGCTTTTGAATAAAGATAAGTTAAAGCTTTATCTATTACAGCTTTTTCTGATACATCTAAGCCTTCAGTAAGTAAATCTAATATTTCTGTTAGTTCCTGAATAAATTCTGACAAATTTTGTTTTTTGTTCTTATTGGAAATATCGAAAGGGTTAATGTGGTTATCTGAATCTATATCAATATCTATATACTGTCCTTTAACGTGATTACATAGATCCCTATATTCATCTTCTGGGTCAATAACTATAACCTGTGTTCCTATCATTAATTGTCTTAATATCTCAATTTTAGATAAGTAGCTTTTTCCACTTCCACTCTGAGCAAACACTATTGAATTAGCATTATTAAGACTGAATCTGTCTATAATAACCAATGAATCATTGGACTTATTAATTCCATAAAGAGTTCCATCCTTATGGAAAACCTCAGAAGATATGAAGGGGAAGGTTAAGGCTGAGGATGTTGAGTTAAGATTTCTTTTTTGTTTTAATTTATCCTCTAATCTAGGAAGCACAGATTGCATAGCATCTATTTGCTGAAGGTATGCAGTTCTTGTATTGAATAATTTAGAAGCTAATATGGTCTCTAGTAAATTCGTAGATTTATTTATATCTTCAATAGAATTTTCTCGGAGTGCAATATAGATACTAAACTGAAATAATTTTTCTTGACCGCGAATTATTTTATCTTTAAGCTCCATAGCCGAACTAAGCGGATCATTAATATCTGAAGATACTAATTTACCGTCTTTTAGCATAGCTCTTCTGGTTGACTCTAATTCAGTAATTTTTCTATTTAATTTAGGCAAAGCTAAATTTGCAGGTATTTGTTCTATAAAGAAAGATAAATCATTATCTGAATTAAATTTAATAAGATTTTCCATCCAGCCGTTACTTGCTACGTATGGATATCCTGATATGTATAAAATTCTCACAAATTGATTATCTATAATAATGTGATCAATATTTTCTTTAAGGGATGTATATGAAAATTTATCAGTAAGATTTTCTATTCCTAAATTGAATTTATTATATTTCATTTCCTCTCCTTATATATTCATTATTAAGCGCCAGTAGTGATTCATGGCTTATCGGCTGATATTTATTCGAATGTGGGGAATAGAAGCTATGAAATAGATCTATAAGCTCTAAACTATCTAGTTTCTTTATTTCTATACCTACGTTATTTAGATTTCTTTTTAAGTAATCCAACTTAATATCTAATTGTTGCTTTATGCTAGACATATTTCTATCTTTTGAATCAATGCCAAATACTATATAGAAATGTCTAGATATAATTTTTTTATCCTTAACTAAATTTCTAATGAATGATGAGTATTTTTCTATAAGATTTTTGTAGATTGTTTCATTCTCGTATTGCTTTAATTCATTAATGCTTTGAAGGTACTCTTTAATTTCTAGCTCCCTAGTTCGAATTAATATTTGTACAGGGAAATTGAGCCCGTTAAGTAGATTTTCATAAGAATCTATTACTGAATCCTGTTCTTTCTCATTTTTTAATTCGAAATTAATTGATCCAGTTCTAATTATTGATACATATTTATCTTTACCGATTTGAACTATTCCGTCTTCTATCTTTTTTATGTCTATTTGTTTTGAAGAAGACGATTTCCTATTGTTTATAGAATCTAACATTCAGTGCTCCTTTTCTATTAAAATAGAAAGCTACGTTACCTTTTGGTAAATCTAATTTAATTCGATCTTTAATTTCCGGTGGTCTAGAATTTTCCATAGATATTTCATTGTTTTTTAAATCTTCCAATATTTCATCTTCTAGATTTTTTATTGTGCTTAAGTGAATTTTTGGTCTTATTAAATACTTAAAACCATTAATAATAATTTCAAGAACTAATTCTCCAGATATATTGATGGACAAAATAGAGCTTATAAAGCTAAAAACAATAAACAAGATTATCTTAGGGCTATTAGTTTTATTGAATGGCGGAATGGCTATGTATGTAAATATTGCAAAGATGAGAGGTGTGGCAAGGAGTAATATTTGTTTGAGCTCGAGATTGCCGATTATTTTATCTTTTACACTTGTCATTTCTGCGGGAACAATACTTATTCTCATTTTTTAAGTCCTTTTAGATCATTAATGTTTGCTTCTCCATTTCTAATTTTCTCCGCGGTTTTATGAACATTCTCTTTTATGGCGTAATCTTCACCGCTCATATAGCCCCCTGATTCATATTTTGGCGTAAATACACTCTGCTTAAATGCGCCTACTGTCGCGCCGGCAGTTGCAGTTGCCCCACCAAGCATGCTAGTAGTAATTATCATTTTTTCAGCAAACTGTCTTGCCATTCTAGGAGCTGTAGCTACATTAGATAATTGCGAAGCAACAGCGGGAGATTTAATTAGAGTTATTAAAGAGGCTAAAGCTAAGAATACTTTCATAAGTCCACCACCATTCGAATCTATGTTGTTAATCAGAGAACCGGCAAGTTCTAAAATTATGATATGAATGAAAATAATATTTATATTCAAGAAATATTTCTTCATAAGTCCATACATTAGATCTTTAAAAGCAGGAACTAAGCAAAGTAGAATAATTAGCGGAGAAAGTATCGCTCCTAAATATATCCCTATAATTCTCATTAGATAAAAGACCATTAATATTACAGCTATGACAAGAAATATTATTAAGATAATCGAACCCGCCAATGAGAAGATACTAGGGTCATTAATTATTGCTTTGATCGAATTAAACACGTAAAATGCTGACGAGTTTTCAATTATTCTTATAAGGCTATTAGATAGAATGATAATGGCATCTATTATGAATATGGATGAATTCATTAAAATAAATCCAAATATTGAGCTTCCTATTAATTTACTTAGAGATAATTCATTCAGGCCTAGAATAGAGAAGCTCATAAGATGCATTCCCATCATAATTAAGACCAATATGAATAGACCATTAGCTATTGCAAGTACGCTTAGCCACAAATTAAATACCTGAGAATTTTTAGAGGGCAGTGGAGTGCCTCTTAAGAAATAGTTAAAACCATTCACGATGGGCTCAGTCATTGAAGTAATTACATTTGAAAACACACCCGTTATAGCTTTAATGATTAGATCAACGAGTCCTGAATCACTCTTCTTTGGAGACAAAACTTCAAGTTTTGGAACACCATTTGGTAAATTTAAAGACTGATTAGATTTCTGATCTAAAAAATTTGTTAGGAATGAAGCCGATAGAACTACGACTAATCCTATTAAACTATTTCTAATAACTTTTTTAGCTTTTTCTAACTTATTAATATTTCCACTACTTGTTATATATAGATATCCGCCAACTAATATTGAGAGGGTAGATATAGTAGCTGCTAGTAAATAAAGCGCATGAAGATATGGACTTAATGCTGTAGCAACATCTTTATTTATTAACCCAAAGTAAAACATTGCTATGATCCAAATGCCTTAGTTGCTAATGAGCTTACAATATCGCTAATTACAAATGCTCCGATGGTAATTGCTAAGCCAATTCCAGAAAATGTAATCGTACGTTTTGCTTTCTCTAATTTCTGCGGATTTCCACTACTAGTAATATAGCTAAAACCGCCAACTACGAAATATCCGGTTGCTACTAGTCCGGCTATTCCGGCTAGGGCCTGTATTATGCTCTTAATAAAATTATCTATTTGTCCAATGCTTGCTTGGGCATCTGCTAGATAAATTATGGTTTGGATGTGTTCCATAAAATATTAACTCCTTTAATATCTTGCATATAACCATTAATTGGCTCTGAAATAGAAATCTAAATTCCAAAAACATTAAATTTCGATTAAAAAACACATCATTTTATCTGTTAATTTCCTTAATGATTTTTTAATTAAATTACGAACATTTGGTAATATATTTAGATGATTAATAACTTGCTAGAGGGTTTAAATAAAGAACAGAGAAGGGCAGTTGAAACTACTGAGGGTCCACTTCTAATACAAGCAGGAGCCGGAAGCGGTAAAACAAAAACATTAACACATCGTATAGCTTATTTAATTTCAAATAATCTTGCGCAGTCCGATGAAATATTGGCCGTAACTTTTACTAATAAGGCAGCCAAAGAGATGCGTGAAAGAGTAGCTAAGCTAATTGGTGGTAATGCAGGTAGCTTTAGTTTTATGCCATTCATGGGTACATTCCATGGAATATGTGTGAAGCTTCTAAGGCTCGACGGAGAATATATTTCTATTCCAAATACCTTCGTTATTTTTGATGATCAGGATCAAATGGCAGTTGTAAAAAGAGCGTTGAAGGAACAGGGAATTGAAGACAAAGCTTTTGCTCCTCGAACAATATTAAGTTTAATTTCATCTGCAAAAAATGAAATGCTCTCCCCAGATGAATATATGAGCAGGGCCATAAGTCCTGTTCAAAAAGTCGCAGCATCCACCTACCCTATTTACCAAAAAAGTCTAAGAGAAGCATCTGCGCTAGATTTTGATGACCTTATAAATAAGGCTGTAGAACTATTTAGTTCAAATAAGGAAGTTAGAAAAAAATGGCAAGACAAATTTAAGTACATCATGATTGACGAGTATCAGGATACGAACAGTGCCCAGTATAAATTGGTAAAGTATTTAACAAATAAGAATAATAATATTGCAGTGGTTGGAGATGACTGGCAGTCAATTTATTCATGGCGTGGTGCTGACTTTAGAAATATATTGAATTTTGAAAAAGATTATCCAAATACAACCGTAATTAAATTGGAACAAAATTATAGGTCAACAAAAAACATTCTAGATGCCGCTCATATGATAATTTCTAAGAACACAGCTAGAAGCGATAAGCAGCTTTGGACTGAAATGGGCTACGGGATGCCAGTTCAGATTCTGACGTTAAGTAATGAACGATCTGAAGCCGAGAGCATTATTAGACACATGACAACTAGAATTGATGAGGGTATATATAAGTATAAAGATTTTGCCGTGCTATATAGAACAAACGCTCAGTCCAGATCAATAGAAGAGGCATTCATTAGATACAATATTCCTTACCACATAGTAGGTGGAGTTAGATTCTATGACCGTAAAGAAATTAAAGACATTATTGCTTACTTAAGATTAATTTATCAGCCAGAAGATAGAGTTAGTTTAGAGCGAATAATCAATATTCCTGCAAGGGGAATCGGACCTAAGAGTGTGGCTGCAGTTTTATCTTATGCCAATTCGCTAGGCTCAATCGAGAAGGCACTAAATTCAGCAGACCTCTGCCCTGGCCTGACTCCAAAAGCTAAGAGCCAAGTTGTTGATCTTGCTGACAGTCTAAATAGTCTAAGAAGAATTGTTGAAACTAGCTCACTCTCAGGGCTAATCGACTCGCTTATTCGAAGAATCGAATATCTTAAATACTTAGATGATGGCACTTTGCAGGGTGAAGCTAGAGTAGAGAACGTGAAAGAATTAATTTCTGTAGCTTTAGAATACCAAGAGCTTGGACTCGGAGTATTCCTAGAAGAGGTAGCTTTAATTTCTGACGTAGACAATGCCAATTTCGATAACAATACTGTAACCCTCATGACGCTCCATGCTGCTAAGGGTCTAGAGTTTGATGTAGTATTCATGATCGGAATGGAAGAGGGCTTATTCCCACACAGTAGAGCTCTATACGAAGCAAGCGAAATGGAAGAAGAACGCAGACTTTGTTATGTTGGAATGACTAGAGCAAAGCGTGAACTGTTCTTAACTAATGCTAATACTAGAATGATATATGGATCTGTGTCGCACAATATTCCATCAAGATTCTTAAGTGAGATTGACGGAGAATTTAAGACTGAGAATACTTATACTCCACTAACTGTTTCATTTGAGAATACTTCTGATGAGCCCAGTTACGTCCCTGACCTATTTATTGGTGATGTTGTTAGGCACCAAATGTTTGGTGATGGAACTATCATGGAAATCGAAGGGGACAATGTAGCTGTCTACTTTAAGAATCAAGGAATGAAAAAGTTGAATCTTACCTATGCTAAGCTAGAAAAACTCTAAGCGACTATCTGTTATAATTAATAATTGTTAGATACCTGTTAATTAATTTCCATCCAACAATAATTCTTAGTAATGAATAATTTCAATAAAAAAATATCTAAACTTAAAGAAGACATCATAAATGCCTTTAAGCATCCTTTGGTTTTTATTCCCTTAGGTACATTTATTTTAATAGTCTCAGTAGTATTAAGTATTTACCATTTTGCTGGAAATAAACTACATCTAAAAAGTATTCCTAATTCAAAGATTGTAATTGTTACTCATGATGGATATAAGCAAGTAGTTCCTACCAATCTAAAAACGGTAGGGGATTTACTTAAAAATCTTAACATTACTCTATCTAATGGCGATGTGGTTGAACCATCTAAAGATACTGTTATAAATCAGGACGAATTCAGAATTAATATATATAGAGGTAAACCTGTTAAAATTACCGACTCAGGAAATGTGTATTACATCAATACGGCCGCAGCTACTCCGAGGGCTATGGCTGCTCAAACAGGAATACAGCTATTTGCCGAAGATATAGCTAGCTCAACTCCGCCTCAGAATATATTAGAAAGCGGTACTATTGGCGCAGATATTCAAATAGTTAGGGCGATACCTTTTAACTTAAATATGTATGGAAATACATTCCAGGTTAGAACTACCGCTAAAACAGTGGGCGGTTATCTAAATGAGCAAAATATTAAACTTGGAGCAAATGATAAAGTTACTCCAGATCAAAGCACTCCAATCACTAATGGCATGACCATCTCATTAGTTCTTTTTGGATCTAAGACTGTCACAGTAAAAGAGACTATAGCTACTCCAGTTCAAGAAATTTATGACAATTCCCTTGCCTACGGTACAACTGCTATTAGACAGGGTGGTTCCCCTGGACAAAAAGTAGTTACCTACAAAGAAGTATTAAATAACGGAGTTGTAGTTTCTCAGGACGTATTAAACTCAGTTACAACAATTCAACCAGTTACAGAAATTGTTGCGGTAGGAACAAGTCTTAGTGGTATAAAAGGAGATATGGCTTTGGCTGGAATAGCTCCAAGTGATTATGGCTATGCTGACTATATAATCTCGCATGAATCCGGATGGTGTCCTACTAAAGCTCAGGGTGAACATTATTGTCCTGCTTTCCCAGACAATCAATACACGCCAAATGGTTATGGATTATGTCAGGCAACTCCTGGATATAAGATGCAGTCTGCTGGATCTGACTGGGCGACTAATCCAATCACACAGCTGCAGTGGTGTAATAGTTATGCGGTCGCTCATTATGGTAATTGGTATAATGCATATGTGCATTGGATAAATTACACATGGTGGTAGATAGAATTGCTAAAAAATCTCTAGGACAGCATTGGCTAGTCAGCACTGCTAGTTTAGAGGATATTATTAATGATGCAAAATTAGAAAAAACTGACCATGTTCTAGAAATTGGACCTGGAACCGGAAATCTTACAACTAGGATGAGCCCGCTAGTTAAGCAAATTACTGCAGTAGAACTAGATGATTCTCTTATTGATGAACTTAATAATCTTAAACTTCCAAATTTTAAATTAGTCCATCAAGATATTTTAAGATTCAATCTAAATGAAGTCGAAAAAGGCTATAAGATTGTAGCGAATATTCCATATTACCTAACATCAAAGTTAATTAGAGTTCTTTCTGAATCAAATAATAAGCCAACTCTTGTGGTGCTTCTAGTTCAAAAAGAAATAGCTGAAAGGCTTGCTGCAAGCGAAGGAGATTACTCAGTTCTTGGACTTACGGCGCAGTATTTCTGGGAAGTGGAAAAGATGCAATTGGTTCCAGCCAATAGATTCTCCCCTCCACCTAAAGTAGATTCACAAATAGTTAGGATGATACCAAAGACTACTAATAAGTTGTCCGAAGAACAAGAAAAGGAATTATTTAGATTAATTCGTATTGGTTTTGCTGCTAAAAGAAAGACCCTAGTTAATAATCTAAAAAATGGATATCAGATGAGTAGAGAAGACGCAGAAGATTACCTAGGTGAATTAGATCTTAATCTATTAATTAGACCACAAGATCTTTCGCTAGATAACTGGATAGATTTAAATAATAAAATAAATGGAAATAAGTAAAACATTACCAAAGCAAATTGGTTTAGAGCAAATCCCCAAGAATGTAGCAGGTACTTTTATCTACGCAGGAAAATTAGCCCTAGTGGATTTTGGTGGCAAGTTTCCGAATGGTAACGATGCGGATCCTAATTTTACGGTTGCCGCAATAATTATAGGGGCAAGTGCAATTAAGCTCGCAAGACAGATTATATAGTTTTAAAAATAAGCATTTTATGTTATAATAACACCTTGATGGGGCTGAAATTATGCTCGACGTTGTACTTTATCAATTAGATCCGCGAGTCGCTTGTCAGCGTTATAGGCAAAACATATTTAGATGCAAACTCTAAATTAAGTGCAATTAAGACTGCTTTTAGCAGCCTATTTGCACGACCAGCTTTTAGCATAGCCTAATAGCAATGCCTACTTTAGACTTCAGATATTTTGTAGGTGTTTCATATTTTTCTGGATGCCCTATAGATTTATGCTTTTGATGTAGTTAAGATTAATTAAGCATGCGAGGAAGATTAGTTCGTTTGTTTTTAAAACTTCCTCTAAGAATTAAAAAGCAAACTAGACTTCGTAGACGACTAATTAGATAAAATGACGGACCCGGTTGCGATTACCGGCAGCTCCACCATTATTATTAAGAATATAGAAGGGTTTAAAAGATGGGTGAATTACTAAATGTCAGAGTATTATCTACTCGTGAAATAAGAACTATTGAGGATGTTGAACCTTCTATTTCAGCTCTTAGATTCAAAGAATTATCAGATAAAATATGGGTCATGAAACCTGAAAATAATAGATTATCTATGTTTGGAGTAGATATAAAAAAACCTTTAGAGTCCAGAAATGATTTGAACGAAACCCTAAAAGAAATAGACCATGAACTGGTAATTTCTGGAATTCACCGAGCGGTTTTAATTCACTCATCTAGGCAAGAGGAATACTTAGAGATATCTCCAAATTTATTAACAAATCCAGTTTCTGGTTCAGTAGGTACTTTTAACTGGGACTGGGAAAATGTATGGCGAATTGCAGATGTTAATGGTAAAAAACAGGCAGTTGAGTTTACTGATGGTCATAGGGATTTCTTTAGGGAAATATATTGTAATTTCAATTTTTACCATAAAGACAACCCAATGCAATTAAGCTATTCGATTCAAAGAATCCAAGCAAGACAAGATCGTAATGCAACTCTAACAATGACTCTTTGGGATGGTAGAGATGCATATTCTGGTTATGAAGGTGAAGTGCTTAAGCATTCCGCAATTTCTATGGACCAAGAAAAAGAAATCATAGATAGGTTTGCATTTTTCGGTGGTATAGCATTAAGCTAGGCTTTGAAAAGCACTCAATAAAACTATGGTCTTATAGTCTTTGCGGCAGATCTGCGTTGTGAATGTAGTGGTAATTGAATATTAGAGTTTGTAGTGTCTAGAATAATAACTTGTTCTGTTGCTAGCTTAAGAGCCTTAGATCCTAGATCCTCAGCTACTTCAGGAGTAGCTGGATTAATTTGTTCTTGTGGGTTTCGTTCCATTTTTTTACTCCTTATTTTTTTAAACGACAAGAATAGATTTTACTCCTGATTTTCTGTTAATTCAACAGTATTTTTTATATAATTAAGAAATAATTGGAAGAAACATACAATAAATGAATAAATTTTACATTACTACATCAATACCCTATGCAAATGGTTCACCTCACTTAGGGCACTCGCTAGAGTTTATCCAGGCCGATGTTCTTGCTAGATATGCAAAACTACAAGGCAAAGAACTTGTATTCTCAACCGGAATGGATGAGCACGGTTCTAAGATTCAGCAGTCTGCCGAGAAATTAAATAAATCACCTAAGGTTTATGTTGATGGAATTGCTGAAGAATTCAAAGAGCTTCTAAATCTCTTAGAAATAGAAAATACTCACTTTATTAGAACCACAGATCCTGATCATGAAAAAAGAGCAAAATTAATCTGGGGTAAATTAGTAGATTCCGGAGATATATATAAAGGTGAGTATGAAGGTTGGTACTGCGTTGGAGATGAAGCCTTCTTCAGCGAAACTGAAGTAAAAGAAAATGGTGGCATATGTCCTAATCACAAAAAGCCGTATGAAAAAATTAAAGAAGAAAACTATTTCTTTAAATTGTCTAAATACTCCAAAGAAATTAAAGAACAAATTGAGAATGAAGATTTTAAAATTCTTCCAGAAACCAGAAGAAACGAAATTCTATCCCTAATTAATGAAGGACTAGAAGATATTAGTGTTTCAAGACCTAAGACTAGTACTGAATGGGGAATTGATGTTCCTGGGGATAATAAGCAGGTTATGTATGTCTGGGTTGAAGCGCTCATGAACTACTTAACTGTAATAGGATATCCAGATACAGATAATTGGAAGAACTATTGGCCTGCTGACTTTCAAATTATTGGAAAAGACATTATTAGGTTCCATGCAGCCATCTGGCCTGCAATGTTACTTAGTCTAGGTCTTCCACTTCCGAGCGTTCTGTATGTTCACGGATTTATACAGATTGATGGACAAAAAATGGGTAAGAGCTTAGGTAATGGAGTTGCGCCATCAGACTTAGTTAAAAACTATGGCTGTGATGTAATTAGATATTACCTAATGAGACACATTCCTTCATATTCTGATGGAGACTTTACACTCGAACATCTAGTTGAAAGCTATAACGGAGAATTGGCTAACGAGTTAGGTAATGTGGTTCAGCGTTCATCTACTATGATCCATAACTTCTTAAAAGGTGACGTAGGAGAAATTCCACCTAGTGAACATGACATTGCTGCATACAAGGAATACATGCAGAATTGTAGATTCGATAAAGCTCTAGATGAAGTATGGGCTCAGATTAAGGGAATAAACCAATACATCGATGAAACCAAACCATGGGAAATTGCTAAGACAGACGATACTGACCACCTAAGAGAAGTTTTAGCTTACATTTCTAGTAGTGTTCTAGAAGTAGCCACTCTAGTGTCTCCATTTATGCCAAATACTGCTTTAGCTATTAAAGAAATATTCGAAGACGAAAAGATTACCCCACCAGAAAAAGCGCTATTCCCAAGGAAAGATTAATGGAATTTGTAGATACGCATTGTCATATCCAGAGCATAGACAATGAATCCACCGAGCGGGCCACTAAAGAGCTATGGAAAAAAGACCATACAACTGCGATTGATGTAATTCAGAATGCTAAAAATGAAGATGTTAAAACTCTAATTACAGTAGGTTGTGATCTAAAAGATTCCAAGGCAGCTTTAGAATTTGCCTCTCAGCACGAGAATGTCTATGCATCTATAGGTATTCATCCTCATGAAGCTAAAGAATATATAAGTAAAAACCAGAAGACTGAATTTGCTTCACTGATAGGGTCAAATAAATTAGTCGCTATTGGTGAATGTGGATTAGATTATTTCTATAATCATTCGGACAAAAAAGATCAGCTTAAAACTATTAGCGATCAGATTGAATTAGCGCTGGAACATGATCTACCGCTAATATTTCATGTAAGAGATGCATTTGAAGATTTTTGGCCCCTATTTAATTCCTTAAATTCAAGCAATAAACCAATAAGAGGAGTACTTCATAGTTACACGGACTCTACTGCCAATTTAGATAAAGCAATAAGCAATAACCTATTCATAGGCGTAAACGGAATAGCTACTTTTGCTAAAGAGCATCAGCTAGAAATGTACAAGGCCATACCATTAAATAATATGCTACTTGAGACCGATTCACCCTTCTTGACCCCTGTTCCATTTCGTGGTAGAATAAATGAACCTAAAAACGTGAGAATTATAGCGGAGTTTTTAGCGAAATTAAGAGGTGAGCAACTTGATGAAATTTCCCGTCTCACGTCTACAAATGCAAAAAGTTTATTTAATCTAAATAAAAGATAGGATATATATGCTAAAAGGAAGAGAGTTTTTTAAGGACCCTGAAATTCTTGCAGTAGTTAACTACAGAAGAGAAGTAGTTGCTGGTGCGCTTATTGAAGCTAAGGTATTAGAGCAATTTATATCTGACGAAGTAAGACCATTAGCAAATCTTTTAGGAGAGATTGAATTAGCTGCTTAAGTAAATTAAGAAGCTAATCTTACTATTAGCTATGCCAAATTTATTCTTACCAAAAATATTTAGAAAAGTAGCTCCTTCTAATTTTTCTAATATTGAAAATAACCTTATTCGCCAAGAAGCTACTTTTACTAAAGACATCTTCGGCCCTTCTCCTGCGGGACATCATAGAGAATTTTTTTGTCTAGATAAAAATACTTGGGTTTGGCATGACGAGTGGGATGATCAAAATGGTAATAGAATAGTTGCTAGTACTAAATATTTCATTCGACCAGAAGGTGCCCTGAAGAGTATAAATGGTTCTGAATACAAACCACTAGATAAAAGCGAAACTAAGAATTTATACCTAGCTATTAAGCAATACGCTGAGATGGTTATAAATGAATACGACAAGATTAAGTAGTATGAAGACTATTTACTTAGACTATGCAGCTGCAACTCCTCTAGATAAAAGCGTGTTAGAGCACATGCTTCCTTTTCTAACAGAAGATTTTTATAACCCAAACGCTAATTATCTAAAAGCCAACCAAGTTAAATCCAAGGTTAATCAGGCACGAAAAGACATTGCTATAATTCTAGGTTCAAGAAGCAATGAGATCATATTCACAACCGGCGGCACAGAAGGAAATAATATAGCAATTAAGGGTGTTATGGAAAACTTCCCGGAATCTAATATGCTCTATGCTGCTACTGAACATGATGCAGTTATTTCACCTGCTAAAAACTATTCTCATAAAGAAATTAAAGTTAGCGAAAAAGGTATTTTAGACCTTGATGATCTTAAAAATAAGATTGATGAGAATACCGTTCTAGTTTCTGTAATGTATGTTAATAACGAAATTGGAGTAATTAATAAGCTGAAAGATGTAGCTGAAATAATTAATAAAGTTAGAGAAGATAGAGCTAAGAATAATAACCCTCTACCACTATATCTTCACTCAGATGCTTCTCAGGCACCTAATCTACTTAGTCTTATTGTTGATCGACTTGGAGTTGATCTTATGACATTGAACGGTGGAAAGATTTATGGACCTAAGCAAAGTGGCGCACTATACATTCGAACCGGAACTAAACTAAAGCCAATTATTGAAGGCGGTGGACAAGAAGATGGTATTAGAAGTGGAACTCTTAATCCTGCTAATATTATTGGATTTGCTGAAAGTCTTAAGCTAGCTAATGATTTAAGAAAAAGTGAAGAAAAAAGACTTCACAATCTAACTAGCAACCTTATAGATAAACTTTTAAATAATTCAAAGATTAGCCTAAATGGTCCAACTAAAAATAGGGCAATGAATAACATAAATATTTGTATTGATGGAGTAGATAATGAAACTCTAATATACAAATTAGATCAAAAGGGAATTATGGTTGCTAGCGGATCAGCATGTTCCGCGTCAGATCAAGAGCCCTCTCATGTACTTAGAGCAATTGGACTTAGCGATGAAAAATCCAGAGAGTCTATTCGTATTTCAATTGGGAGAAATACTACTAAGGAAGACCTCGAATACTTTTATGAAACACTCATGGAGTTAATTTAATATTATGAAAAAGAAAGTATACGTAGGTCTTAGCGGTGGAGTAGATAGTTCTGTAACTGCTGCTCTTCTTAAAGAACAAGGCTACGACGTAACGGGTGTATACATGAAAAACTGGAGTCAGGATATTCCAGGATTTGAATGTCCTTGGTTAGAAGATTACCAGGATGCTAAAAGAGTAGCAGCAATTCTAGATATACCATTTAAAATGTATGACTTCGAAAAAGAATATAGAAGTCTAGTTGTAGACTACATGCTTGATGGGTATAAGAATGGTATTACTCCAAATCCAGATATTATGTGTAACCAAGAAATTAAATTCAAACTATTCTTTGAAGCCGCTATGAATGACGGAGCAGACTTAATCGCTACTGGTCACTATGCAAGAATTAAAGACGGTAAGCTATTAAACGCAGTAGATACCAATAAAGATCAAACATACTTTCTATATAGAGCAAGCCGTGAATCATTAAAGAAAACTCTGATGCCAATTGGTGAGTATCATAAAAAAGATGTAAGAGAACTTGCTAAGAAATTTAATCTACCAACTGCGACTAAAAAAGATTCACAAGGAATTTGTTTTGTCGGTAAAGTTGGTATTAAAGAGTTTTTAACTCATGAACTAGGTAAACAAAAACCTGGAAATATTGTTGATGAAAACGGCAAAGTTTTAGGCGAACATGAAGGTGCAATATACTACACAATTGGTCAGCGACATGGACTTAATATTGGCGGCGGCCTTCCATACTATGTGGTTGGTAAAGACATGAAGAAAAACGAAGTTTATGTAACTACAAATATATCTTCAGATAAATTATGGAAAGATGAATTCGAATTATCTAAACTTTATTTCCTAGAAGATCTAAATGACGAAGACCTTAAAAATCTTGAAGTTAGAACTAGGTATCGAGCTGATTTAGTAGACTGTGAACTAGTAAAAGAAAACGAAGATGATGGCAAAGTGATACTTAAAGAAAGTATAAAAGCACTAACAGCAGGTCAGTCTGCCGTCTTTTATTTAAATAACCAATGTGTAGGTGGAGGCATTGTTATCTAATAAAGATAATAAAATGTTAAACTATTACTAATATGACAGCTCAAGAAATACGAAAGAAATATCTAAAATACTTTGAAGAACGAGGACACAAAGTAATTCCTCGAGCTAGTCTTGTGCCAAATAACGATCCAACAACACTTTTCACTGGAAGTGGAATGCAGCCATTGATTCCATATCTTCTCGGTGAAGATCATCCTGATGGAAATAAGTTAGTTAATTCACAGACTTGTCTTAGAGCTCAAGATATTGACGAAGTGGGAGATAATAGGCATACTACTTTTTTCGAAATGCTTGGAAACTGGTCGCTAGGAGACTATTTCAAAGAAGAACAAATACCTAACTTTTTTAATTTCTTAACAAAAGAAATTGGATTAGATCCAAATCGAATATTTGTAAGCTGTTTTTCTGGAGACCAAGAAAATGGTATCCCAAGAGACGAAGAAAGCGCTAGTATTTGGCAAAAAATATTTTCTGACATGAATCTCTCTTCAAATACCAAAGATTTAATTTCTGAAGAAAATGGTGCAAATCTAGGTGGTGAAGACGTACGAATCAGTTTCTATAAAGATAAGAACTGGTGGTGTCGAGCTGGAAGTATTTCAAATATGCCCGAGGGTGAACCTGGTGGTCCTGACTCTGAGGTCTTCTATTTATTCCCACAAATACAGCACGACATTAAATACGGTAAGCTATGTCATGTAAACTGTGACTGCGGTAGATATATTGAACTTGGCAACTCGGTATTCATGCAGTACCTAAAAACTAAAGATGGATTTATTAAACTTCCAAAACAAAACGTTGATTACGGAGGTGGATTAGAGCGAATGACAGCTGCTACCATAGATAGCCCTGATGTATTTAGAGGTAGTCTACTTTGGCCAATTATTGAAGAGTTACAAAATAAGAGTGGAAAATCTTATGAAGTTGAAACAAATAACATGCGTATTGTTGCCGATCACTTAAGGGCGGCTGTATTCTTATGTATTGACGGGATAAGTCCTTCAAACAAAGAGCAGGGCTACGTAATGCGAAGACTTGTTCGTAAGTCACTTCGAGTAATGCTTGAACTAGGACTTGAAGATCAGATTATAGAATCTTTAACTAAAGTTATTTTAGATATATATAAAGAAGACTTTCCAGAAATCCTAAGTAGATACGATGAAATTGTCTCAATACTAACAAAAGAAGAGAGAGTATTCAGACAAACTCTTAAGAAGGGTATTAAAGAATTTAATAAAATTACCCATGCCGTAACGGGAGAAGATATATTCAGACTTTACGATACTTATGGATTCCCAGTAGAGTTATCCATTGAAGAAGTTAATAAGCAAGGTCTTAAACTTGAAGAAGACTGGAGATCTAATTTCGACCATCACATGAGCGAGCAAAGAAAGAGATCTCAAACCGCAACCAAAGGTGTATTTAAAGGCGGTCTTGGTGGTCAAACTGAGCAACATAAGAAATACCATACGGCAACTCACTTAATGTATCAGGCGCTTAGAGAAGTATTGGGCGAACATGTTATTCAGCATGGTAGTAACATTACTGAGGAAAGACTTAGATTCGATTTCTCTCATCCAGCTAAAATGACTGAAGAAGAAATTGAGAAGGTAGAAGATATTGTTAATACCGAAATCGAAAAAGATCTTAAAATATCTTTTGCTGAATACCCTACAGACAAAGCAATAAATGAGCTTCATGCACTAGGTGCATTCGGAGATAGATATTCAGATATTGTTAAAGTCTATACCATGAAAGCAGACAATGAAGACAAGCCATTTAGTTTTGAGATTTGTGGTGGTCCTCATGTTAATCACACTCTTGAACTTAAAGAAGGAAATAAAAGATTTAAAATCCTAAAAGAAGAATCTTCATCTGCAGGTATTAGAAGAATAAAGGCAGTATTGATTTAATAGATTCTATTTATTTAATCTTGTTCTTCGGTAATTATTTATTAATATGTTTAATAAATAAGTAATGCTTACACTTATTATTAGTATTAATACATATTTTAATGAGCTGTTTGGGCTTCCAAAGCCAGTATTGGGACTTTTTGGAGACGTGCTGTTCCCAGAACTACTTTGAGAATTCGCATTTGATGTATAAGATACTGCATCTCCACCCGCAACTGCCATGCAGAAATTACCTATAGAGCAAGACACTGATGTTATTGGGCTGCCATTTGTATTTATGTTGTACGGTGAAGACCAATTTCCACCATCATACTTAAGAACGCTTCCATTACTGTCTCCAGCCATACAGAACGAAGTGCTAGTACATGAAACAGAACTTATTATATTGCTGGAGTCTATATTTATTGGGCCTGACCAAGAATTACCATCATACTTAAGAACGCTTCCATTACTGTCTCCAGCCATACAGAACGAAGTGCTAGTACATGAAACAGAACTTATTATATTATTAGAGTCTATATTTATTGGGCCTGACCAAGAATTACCATCATACTTAAGAACGCTTCCATTACTGTCTCCAGCCATACAGAACGAAGCGCTAGTGCATGAAACAGAATTAACACTATAGCCATTATTTCCTATGCTCATTGAGCTAGACCAATTTGAGCCATTGAATTTGATATAGTTTCCAAACAAATCCACAGCCATACAGAACGAAGCGCTAGTGCATGATACTGAACTTAATGGAACATTTGAGTCCACACTAACAGGAGTAGACCAATTTGACCCATCAAATTCAATTGTATTTCCAGATTCGTCCACGGCCACGCAGAAGTTGCTATTAACACAAGAGACTGAATTAATGCTTCCACCACTTTGGTCTATATTGCTAGCATTTGACCATGTTCCATTGCTGTATTTAAAAGCATCACCTCTGTAATTGACTGCCATACAGAAATTACTGCTAACACAGGAGACTGAGTACAAATTACCACCGGCAGAATCTGACTTAAGGGGAGCTCCCCAGCTTGATCCAGTGTAGTTTATAATGTTTCCGTTTCCATCGCCGGCCATACAGAAGCTACTGCTTACACAACTTAATGAGTGTAGGCCATAATAATTTGAATCCGTATCAATATTGATGGGACTAGACCAAGAAGATCCATTATATATCAGAGCGTTACTGTAATAATCTACGATTACACAAAAAGTTATTGAGGTGCAGGATACTGAAGTATATCCAGAATCAGATGTGCTTTGAAGAGTCCAAGTGTTTCCATCATATTTAAATGCACGACCATTATAATCTGACACCATACAAAAACTGCCGCTAATACAAGATACGCTATCTAGATTAAAAGTTATATTTAATTGACTAACTTTTAGGGGGTTGGACCAACTAGTCCCGTTGTATTTAGAATAGTATCCTTGATTATCAATTGCTACGCAAAAATTTGAGTTCGTGCAAGATATTCCCATTCCTCCAATAGTACTGAATACCGCCGTGGGACTAGACCAAGAAGACCCATCATATATAAGAACATTGCTATAGAAATCTAATACTGCGCAGAAATTCGTACTAACACAAGAAATGGAGTTAATTCCACCGCCATTTGCATCAATACTTACTGGACTAGCCCAAACTGACCCGTCATATTTTAATATATTTCCTGATTGATCAGCTGCAATACAGAAAGATGTGCTGACACAAGATATCGAGCTTAATCCACCATTCGCATTAGTATCAATTAATTCTGGAACAGACCATGAAGATCCATCATATTTGATTGCGTATCCTTCAGTATCTATTGCCATACAGAAAGAAGAACTGATGCACGAAATTGAATCAATTCTTCTTCCAAGGCTATTATCTATCAATTTCGGACTAGCCCAACTTCCAGAAGTATCTGCACTGGCTAGCGGTGAATTAAATGCCGCATTAGGTATCAACGCGACTATCAATAATATTGCACTCAATAGTATTTTTATTTTTCGTCTCACTTCACACTCTTTTTGTTAAATTTTTATTATTTACAACAAAGTATAAGCATTATTATACGCACTATTATTTAGTAAAACAAATATTATTTTTTACTTATTAATTTGGATACTTTTACGGTTTTTAAAAAATATAAATAATCCAATTGCGGAGCTAAGTAAAATAATAATTAATGCTATTGATTTGGACGGATTAACGGGGCTGCCTAATCCAGTATTCGGAGCGCCAGGTTTCGTGCTGCCGCCTCCGTTATTCTGGGTGACTTCTTCAATTCCGTATCTAACTGCATATCCATTGCCTACGGCCATACAAAATGTTGAGCTCGTACAAGAAATAGAATTTAAGTAATTTCCGTAATTTATATTTTTTGTGGACCAAGAAATTCCATTGTACTCAATTGCGTTTCCGTAATAATCTCCTGCAATACAAAAAGTGCTGCTAGTACATGATATAGAAAGAATTACATTGTGTTGATCGATTCTGTTAGGTGAAGTCCACGATCCATTTTCAAATTTTATATAATTACCATCAACATCCACTGCAACACAAAAACTGCTATTTGCACAAGAAATCTTATGAACTGGTACTGAATCAATGTTTAATGGAATAGACCAAGAACTTCCATCAAATTCAATTGCGTTTCCGTAATAATCCACCGCCATGCAGAACGAAGTACTTACGCAGGATATGGAAGAAACCTGATAACCATCTTGTTGAATTTTAATAGGAGTAGACCAAGATGTGCCGTTATATTTTAAGGCATCTCCATTAGCATCCACCGCCATGCAGAAACTAGAACTCACACAGGATACTTCATTGTACCCTTGTGGGTTATCATAAGATAATTGATTCCAAGTGAGACCGTTGTATTTGTAGGAATGGCCGAAATAGCTAACTGCCATACAGAAATCATTGCCCACACAGGATACGGAGATTAGAGTTCCATTTGGATCGATATATTTTGGGCTAGACCAATTATTGCCATCATAACTTAGTGCGTTCCCTTTTTGATCCACTGTCAAACAAAATGAATTACTTACGCAAGAAACCGAGTAAAGAGTATTGTTGCCGTCTATTTTCTCTATTCCAGACCAATTATAGCCATCATAATTAATTGCGTTTCCGCTGGAATCTACTACCACACAGAAAGTAGCACTAGAACAAGACACTCTATAAGTGTAACCATAAGGATCAATATTATTAGGACCAGACCAGCTATTGCCGTTAAATTGATAAGAATTGCCTGAATTGTCCACTGCAACACAAAAAGTGCTGCTTGCACAAGAAATAGAAGTGAGATCATTGCCGTTACCTAGATTATTAGGACCAGACCAACTACTACCATTAAAATTATAAGTGTTGCCCCCTCCATCCACTGCAATACAAAAAGTGCTGCTTGCACACGAAATAGAAGTAAGGTAATAGCCACCACCTAGACTATTAGGACCAGACCAACTACTACCATTAAAATTATAAGTGTTGCCCCCTCCATCCACTGCAACACAAAAAGTGCTGCTTGCACACGAAACAGCATTCATTTCACCTTGAGATCCACTAATATTGATTGGTGCAGACCAAGTAGTCCCATCTAGCTTTACCGCTGTGCCATAATAATCTACGGCCATACAAAACGTTGAAGATATGCATGACACTGAAATCAATGGGCTTCCAGTACTGTTGTCGATTAGTTCAGGTGAGTTCCATTTTGGTGCCGTGTCGGCATTTGCTATGGGCATTTTAATAACTGCAGATGAAATAAGCGTGCTAAGCGTCAAGATCGAAATTGCAATTAATTTTATTTTTTTTATCACTCTCATTCTTTCATTAAGTATAAGCATTATTATACAAATAATAAGTAGAAACTACTAAGAATAAGTAAAGAGTCTATCTAAGGCTCATTAAAGATAAATCTATATATAAAATTTTCTATCCAACTACTCTAGAAACGATTTTTCTAAATAGTGTTGGATATGTAAATCTATGTAATTTAATTAAGAATCTAGCGGTAATGTCTACTTCGTATCGAAGTCTATTGCTATTACTGTTAGTAGCTCTCCAGACTTTTTTGGCAACCATTTCAGCGGGTACTCCATTTTCACCTTTATTGTTTATGTATTTAAGTACCTTATTAAATCTTTTCTTATATACTCCAAGATCACTGCCTTCAACTATTACTTCATTACTGAAAAACTTAGTTTTAACACTTCCTGGTTGTATTAATTTAACTTTAATATTGTAAGGATCTAGTTCGAAGGCAAGAGACTCACTAAAGCCTTCTATGGCCCACTTTGTAGACGCATACATGCTAGTAAAGGGTAGGGTCATTCTTCCAAACATTGAAGATATATTAATAATTTTAGATTCCTTATTTTTTCGAAGATAAGGTAAAGCTAATCTAGTATTATTTATTAAGCCAATAATATTAACATCAAACTCTTCTTTTATTTGCTCTATACTCATTCCTTCTAGTGGTCCGAATAGTCCATATCCTGAATTGTTTACGAGAACATCTATTGATCCAAAATGATCAAAGCATTTCTTAAGACCTTCGCCAATTGAATTTTCGTCTTTGGTGTCGCCCTTGAGAACTAAAACATTGTCTAAATTTTTAAGCTCTGAACTGTCTGTATTTCTCATTACTGCCGCTACATTCCATCCTTTTTTAGAGAAATGTTTAGCTATAGCTTCTCCGATTCCACTTGATGATCCGACGATGAATACTGTTTTTTTAGACATACTTACCTTTCTTATAGTTTTTTAATCTTTGTTTTATATTACTACAAGTAAGCTTAAGCTAGAAAATATACTCTATCTATTAACTCTAGCCCTTCTATAGTTATTAACTAGTATCACTATTCCATATATAGAACCAAGTCCAAGTATTAAAGCCGCTACATACTTAAACGAACTATTAGGATTACCTAATCCAGTGTTAGGGCTACCTGGAGTCGTATGATTATCTGTTGGAATGCTATATGGAATTGCATAACCTCTAGCTATTGCCATACAGAATGATGTGCTAGTACATGAAACAGCGCTTATTCGGTTATATGAGCTTATGTTGGAATATATCGTCCAAGTGCTGCCATTATACCTAAGAGCATTTCCTGAATAATCCACTGCCATACAGAAAGTACTGCTCGTACAAGATACTGAGTTTAGATAGTTTGTCCCATCTATACTTAAATCGTAAGACCATGAGCTGCCATTATACCTAAGAGCATTTCCTGAATAATCCACTGCCATACAGAAAGTACTGCTCGTACAAGATACTGATCTCATCCATCTTGCTTCAGCTAGAGATGTTGACCAATTACTTCCATCATAAATACTGTAGTATCCAAAATAGCTAACTGCCATACAGAAAGAGGTGCTTGTACACGAAATAGAGCTTGCTGAAAATAATTCTAGACTTCCAATATTCGACCAGTTATTACCATCATAATTCAAGGCATAACCCAACCAATCCACCGCCATACAGAAAGAGGTGCTTGTACAAGATACTGAAGTTATATTATTAGTACCGTCTATGTTCTCTGGACCAGACCAAGAATTTCCGTCGTATTTAAACGCACTTCCCCAAGCATCCACCGCCATACAGAAAGAGGTGCTTGTACAAGATACTGAAGTCAAGCCATAACTATCGATATTAACGGCACTAGACCAAGCGTTGCCATCATATTTGAAGGCGTCCCCCCTCCAATTTACAGCCATACAGAAAGTATTGCCTACGCAAGATACAGAATATAAATCTCCATTAGGGTCAATACTCTCGGGAGCCGACCATGAACTACCACTATACTTAAGAGCATTTCCAGTGTAGTCTACAGCCATACAGAAAGAGGTGCTTGTACAAGATACTGAGTTAATACCACGCCCATTTGGGTCAATACTCTCGGGGGCCGACCATGAACTTCCGTCATATTTAATCGCATTTCCAGTGTACTCTACAGCCATACAGAAAGAGGTGCTTGTACAAGATACTGAGTTAATGCCACCCTCATTAGGGTCAATACTCTCGGGAGCCGACCATGAACTTCCTTCATATTTAATCGCATTTCCAGTGTAGTCTACAGCCATACAGAAAGAGGTGCTTGTACAAGATACTGAGTTAATACCACCCTCATTAGGGTCAATACTCTCGGGAGCCGACCATGAACTTCCGTCATATTTAATCGCATTTCCAGTGTAGTCTACAGCCATACAGAAAGTATTGCCTACGCAAGATACAGAATATAAATCTCCATTAGGATCAATACTCTCGGGAGCCGACCATGAACTTCCGTCATATTTAATCGCATTTCCATGATCGTCCACCGCTATGCAGAAATTACTGCCAAAGCAAGAAACAGACCATATGGAATTACCGAAACTGTTATCTATTAGTTTTGGTGGATTCCACTTCGCAGTGCTATCCGCACTAGCTAATGGAGCTCTTAACAACCCCATAGGTAGTAGTGCGCTAATTACTAAGGCTGAACTTAAGAATATATTTAATATCTTCCTCACAATTTAACCCTTTTAATTTAACGTAAAGTATAAGCATTATTATACATAAAATATAAATTACAACAATCAGATAATCTTAAATAAAAAAAGCAAGTATCTAAGTTCTTTAAACAATCAATAAATAACAATTAAAGTTTTAAAGAAACATCAGAATTTTTTAAGTGTAGATATGGTAAAATTAAGCATATGCTTAAAAGCCTTAAAGACCATACCTCAAAACTTGCTGGCTCTCTTAAAAAAGTACCTATAAAAAGAGTAAAATCTGATGAATACTTAGTTGGATTAGATATAGGAACTGAATACGTAAAAGCTCTAATTGGCAAAGTCTCTAAAACCCAACCAGGACATATTGAAATTATTGGAGTTGGTAAGACTCATCAAGGCCTTAAAGATATGCAAGCTGGAGCAATTTCAGATATTGCAGCAGTTGTAGAAAACTGCGACAAAGCTCTTTCTCAGGCCGAGGATATGGCCGGTGTCAGTGCAAGAACGGCTGTACTTGGAATAGCTGGAGAATTAGTTAAAGGTACTACTAAGACCATTAAAGTTACTAGAAGTAATCCAAAAGAAGCCATAGATATTGCTGAAATGGAAAAGATAATTCATCTAGTTCAACAAAGAACCGAAAGTAAGGCTAAAAGCGAATTAGCTTGGGAGCTAGGTGGAAAGAATGTCGACGTTAGACTCGTTAATAGTGCGTTAGTATCAATAGAGATAGATGGATATGTAGTCAGTAACCCTATCGGATTTCAGGGAAGGGACGTTGTAGTCTCGCTATATACTGCATTCGCTCCACTTATTCACATTGGTGCATTAGAAAAGACTGCGTTAGAACTTGATCTAGATCTCTTAGCCGTTGCCGCTGAACCATTCGCCGTCGCTAGAGCTGTTATTGGTAATAATTCCAATAGTAGTATTTCAGCAATATTAATGGACATAGGTGGTGGAACTACAGATATTGCAGTGGTTAATGATGGTGGGGTGCAGGGAACTAAGATGTTTGGTATCGGTGGTAGAGCTTTTACCAGGGGTATAGAAAAGAATCTAGGAATAGATTTTGATCAAGCAGAAGAACTTAAATTAGAATTATCTGGAAATAGAATAGATGCGCACAAAAGACCTTCTGTTGAGCAAGCTTTAGAGAAAACTAGTGAAACTTGGGTAAGTGGAGTTGAGCTTGCCCTAGACGAATTCGATCAATTAGATCATTTGCCTAATAGATTATACTTATGCGGTGGTGGTTCATCACTTGAAATGTTAATAGATAAATTAGAGCAATCTAATTGGTATAAATCTTTACCTTTTACAAAAAGACCAATAGTAAATCACATAAGACCAGATCAGGTTGTGGGAATTGAAGATAAAACTAATAAAGTTAATGATCATACTTTTATTACTGCTATGGGGCTACTAAGAGTTGGGCTAGATACAACACATTCTAATTCCGCAAATACATCATTTAGAGATAGAATAGATAGGATGCTTAGCATTTAAAAGGATTATATGGATAAAGACATTATATATATAGACGTTGATGATGAAATAACCTCGGTAATTGAGAAGGTGCATTCTTCTAAATCCAGAAATGTCTATTTAGTTCTACCTAAAAGAGCTACAGTATTTCAAAGCGTAGTAAACATGAAGCTTCTTAAAAGAAAATCTGAGGCTGCAGATAAAAGAGTGGTTCTAGTAACAACTGAAACTAGCCTACTTCCGCTTGCAGGATCGACTGGAGTATTGGTTTCTAAAACCTTATCTTCAAATCCAGAAGTTCCAGCTCCACCTATGAATATACGAACAAATAACGATGTTGATGAAGATGAGCCGATTCAAATTGAATCTACGTCAAAAAGAGACTTTTCTGGTCTAAAACAAAGAGCTACCTTAAAGCGTCCAATTGGCGACCTTGATGAAGAATCTAGAGGTTTGTCCGAAATAGATAAGCAACTAGGAGATATAGATATTGATGATGAAAAAGAATCATCAAATAAAACTTCTAGAAAAGAAAAGCGAGAACTAAAGAAAAGGAAACACAGCCTCAAAGTTCCTAGTTTTGATAGATTTAAAAAATTTGGATTTATTGCAGTAATATCTCTTACTGTAATAATTATTGCAGGATGGTACTTACTTAATGTTCTTCCAACTGCAACCATTACTATTTCTACAAATGCTCAGAATATTAATTCAAATATAAACTTCTCATTAAGTACTACAACTTCAACTCTTGATGCGTCGAAAAAAATTCTACCAGCTAAATTGGTGAATGGTACAAAAAGCCTAACTTCAACCATAGCTACTACTGGTAGTGCGAACCTAGGTCCTAAGGCTAAAACTTCAAGCGGAGTAGTCTTCAAAATAGCTAATTGTTCTACCACTAAAACACCAGACAGTATCCCAGTAGGATGGGGAGTAAAACAAGGTAGTTATACATATATAACTAACGAAACCATGTCTTGGACCTTTAGTAGCTATAATTCTGGCACTGGCTGTCTAACATTTACATCTAATTCAACTGGATTAACCGCACAAAGTGGAGGTAGTTCATACAATGTTTCTAATGCTACTTTTAGCGGATCATATAATGGAATGAGTTTCTCTGGTACTGGATCGGCTATTGGTGGTGACGATAACGTAGTTAAAATTGTTTCTCAGCAAGATATTACTACTGCTTCCAAAAATCTAACCCAAAATAACCAGTCATTTAAGACGGATTTAAATAATCAGCTTAGTTCACAAGGTCTATATAATCTGGATGTAACTTTCCAAGCAACAAGCTCTAATGCTACGCCAAGTGTTGCAATTGGTTCTCAGGCAGATAATGTTACAGTTACTGAAACGGTTACATATAGCGAATATGGAGTGAATAAATCCGATCTAGATACGCTTCTAGCTAATGCAGTTAAATCTCAATCTAATGGTCAAAGTATTCTCGACGATGGACTATCTAGTGCTAACTTCGCACTCTCTAATGGCGTTACGGATTTAACGCATCTAACAATTCAGGCTACTGCAATTGTAGGACCAGATATAGATGTGAATAAAATTAAATCTGAGGCAATTGGCCAAAAGAGTGGAGTAATACAATCTAGTATTTCTAATGACCAGAATATAACTGGAGTTAAAGTTAAATTTAGTCCATTCTATGTATCTCAGGCTCCAGGAAATGCTTCAAAGATAACTGTAATAATAGAAAAGCCTACTAGAAATTAGGGATAATGCAAGAAAATATTTTAAGTTTAGATATAGGTGAAACTCGAATTGGCTTAGCTTTAGGATCTAAATTTACTAAATTAGCTCATCCGTTGATTACTCTTAGTAATGACAAAGAATTCACTAATAAATTACAAAAACTAATTGATGAATACAAAGTAAATTTATTAGTAGTAGGACTTCCGAGAAATCTTAATGGTGACGATACTAATCAGACACAATACTGCAAAGATTTCGCTGAAAGCCTAAGAAGCAAGATTAATATTAACTTAGAATTTCAAGATGAAGCGCTTACTAGCGTTAAAGCCAATGAAGAACTTGAGCTCACTAAAAAAACTTACGAAAAATCTGACATAGATAAACTTGCTGCATGTTACATTTTGGAAGATTACCTAAGGGGTTCCAATTAAATATGAAGCACTACAAAATTAAGCGAAACAAGTCTAAATATAAGATATATTTTATAGCTGCATTAATAGTTGTTCTATTTGTGATTGCAGCTATTGCTGATAGGGTTGTTTATGATAGTTTCTTAAAGCCGGTCAGTAATTCTACTCAAACTCAGATATTTAGCATAAAAAGTGGTGAAACTGCCAAGCAGGTTGCTGATGATTTAAATAAGAAAAAAATCATACGTTCATCATGGGCTATGCAGCTATATATGCATGCTAAAAATTTATCTGACAAATTACAGGTAGGTATTTATTCATTATCACCAAATCAAAGCACAGAACAAATTGTAGAAATTTTAACTAGTGGAAAAGTTCAAACAAACCTTATTACTTTTATTCCAGGTAAAACTATATTTCAAATAAGAACAGATTTAATTAATTATGGATACTCTTCAAATGAAGTAGATTATGCTCTTAATGTTAATAATTATCTAAGCTTGCCTTTATTCCAGTACGTTCCTAAGAATGTTAAGACTCTAGAAGGTCTACTTTGGGCGGACTCTTTTGATAGAAGTCTTAACACTCCACTTTCTACAATTATTACTGAATCTCTAAATGAAACTGCCAGTAAAATTACGCCTAGCGTACAATCAGCATTCGCTAAAGAAGGTCTAAGCGTATACCAAGGACTTATTTTAACTTCAATTATAAATCAGGAAGTAAGTAAGTATTCGGATCAGACCCAAGTTGCACAGGTATTTTTATCTAGATTAAAACAGGGAATGACTTTAGGATCTGATGTAACTGCCTATTATGGAGCTATAGCTGCTGGAGTTTCGCCAAGTGTAAGTTATGATTCACCGTATAACACTAGGCTTCATACTGGGCTGCCTCCAACTCCAATCAGCAGTTTCACTAGTTCTTCATTGAAAGCGGCTACGAATCCAACTAATACAAATTGGTTATACTTCGTAACGGGAGATGATGGTACTACATATTTCTCGACTACACTTTCAGGCCAACAAGCCAATACTGCTAAGTATTGCCATAAACTATGTGCTCTCCCTTAAAAAATATCTTCAAATTTGATAAAATATATTAATCTAACCAAGGCATTAACCATTAAACTCAAATCTTGGAGTTAGATAGTTAAAAAAGACAATTGGAGTAACTATAAGTAAACTCACAGACAAGATAAACCTAGAAAAGCCTAATGCTGTTATAGATAAGGCTATCTTAAAGCAAAAGAAAAAACTTAATAATAAGAAATATAAGAAAAAGATTACAGCTTATGTAATAGTGGGAGGTAATTTAATAGTTTTCGGACTTATTCTAGCTTTCGTTCTTCAAAATTCAACAGCTTCTAAAAATTCAATAAACAATGTTAATACTAACGACGTTAGTAATACTTTAGTTGCCAACCCTTTAGATCAGTTATCTAGTGCGCAGATTGCATTAACAATTTCGAAAATGACAAATTCTCCAGAAACAGTTCCGATTAGCAACCAAGCCGACTCTCAAAAAGCCGAACTTGCAATGGCATCAGCAACTAGAGGTGGAATTATTATTAAGCCACAAATTGTTAATACCAATACTAAAAGTATTGCTAACTTAGTTACATATGTAACTCAGGCTGGGGATACGGTAGCAGGTCTAGCTAGTAGGTTTGGTGTTACATCAAATAGTATTATCTGGTCTAATAACTTATCTTCTACAACTTTAAGCGCCGGTACTAAATTAGTTATTCCTCCAATCAATGGTGTAGTTTATGTTGTTAAATCTGGGGATACAGCGACTTCAATTGCGGATAAATTCAGTGCAAATGCCAACGATATTCTTTCTTTCAATAATGACGATATTACTGGTGTGGTTCCAGGTCAAACTATAGTTGTACCAAACGGAAGTGTTTATACGCCTGTATATGTTCCTACTTATGGATCTAATGGTTATGACTTCGGATATTGTACATGGTACGTTGCTACCCAGATCAGTGTTCCTACTAACTGGGGTAATGCTTCGACTTGGGCATATTATGCTCATCAATCTGGATGGAATGTATCTTCAACACCGTCCGTTGGAGCAATTGCTCAGAATACTTATGTAGACTATGGTCTTGGTCACGTCGCCATTGTTATTGCGGTAAGCGACGCTGCGCACCCTGGTCAAATTGAAATTAGAGACATGAATGGTCTTGCTGGATGGGACCGAGTTGGTACTGGATGGGTGCCAATATCTGACTTCCAAAACTTCATTACCAGATAAAAAATCTCCAACTGTAGTAGAATATAGAGAATGAGTTTCATAGATAAAGTTGAAATTGTAGTAAAAGCAGGCAAAGGTGGCGATGGCAAGCTTAGTTTTAGGCGTGAAAAATTTATCTCAAAAGGTGGTCCAGATGGCGGTGATGGAGGTGACGGTGGAGATATTGTCCTAGAGGCATCAACTAACCAGAATACTCTTTCTAAGTTTAGATTCATTAAAGAAATTAAGGCTGAGGATGGTCAAAACGGAGATAGAAATAGAAGACATGGTAAAAGGGGAGCCAACCTAGTAGTAAAAGTTCCTGTAGGAACCATAGTTACAGATAAAGATAATATAGTGCTCGCTGATCTTGCCAAAGATGGTCAAATAGAAACTATCGCAAAAGGTGGAACAGGTGGATTCGGTAATGCTCACTTTGTAAGCTCAACAAGACAAGCTCCTAATTTCGCAGAAAAAGGGGAGATGGGTGAAGAATTAAAGCTATTATTCGAGCTTAAGTTAATTGCTGATGTTGGTCTAGTAGGACTTCCAAACGCGGGTAAGTCTACTCTTCTTTCAGTTATGTCTAATGCCAGGCCTGAAATTGCTAATTACCCCTTCACTACCCTAGTTCCAAATCTAGGTGTTGTAAAAATTGATGAGGAATCATCAATTGTAATTGCAGATATTCCAGGACTAATCGAAGGCGCATCCGAAGGTAAGGGGCTTGGTCATCAATTTCTAAAGCACGTTGAACGAACTAAAGTTATTGTTCACCTTATAGATATATACAATGACGATTTAGCTAAAACATATAGTGTAGTACGAAACGAGCTAAAAGCATATTCAACTAAATTAGCTAAGGCAAAAGAAGTTGTAGTTCTAAATAAGGTAGACGGACTTGATGAAGATATTATTGAACTCAAAAAAGATGAGCTTAGAGCAGTAGTTCCAAAAAATACTCCAATCCTACAAATTTCTGCTCAGGCAAAAATGAATCTAAATGAACTTAAATACTCATTAGCTAAATTACTTAATTCATACAAACAAGCTAAGGCCAAAGAAGAGCCTGAAGATTTAATTCCGGTTGTTAAACTAAATAGCACTGCGGATGCATTCAAAGTTATTAAGATTGAAGAAGGTTACTTAGTAACGGGAGATAGAATAGAGCGATTTGCAAAAAGAACAGATTTCACTAACTGGGAAGCTCGAAAACGACTTATGACAATTATGAAAAAACTCGGCGTACTTCATGACTTAAGAAGAATTGGTTTTGATGGAGAGCAAAATGTTTATTTCGGTAAAGATCGACGAACAGTAATGAAGCCGGAAGATGAGCAATAGTTTTTTATTTTACGATTTAGAAACAACTGGAATCTCTTCCTCAAAAGATAGAATATTACAATTTGCAGCACAAAGAACCGATATGGATTTAAATCCTATTGGTGAACCTATAGATATTAAGATAGAACTTGCTAAAGACATACTTCCCTCTTTTGAGGCTTGTAAAATTAATCATATAGATCCTACAAAAATGGAAGGAGCTATTAAAGAAAGTGAATTTGCTAGATTATTTAATGAGCAGTTTGCTGAAAAGGGAACAATCTTTGTGGGATTTAATAATCTCCGATTTGATGACAATTTTATTAGATTTCTAAATTATAGGAATTTTTATGATCCTTACAAATGGCACTGGGATTTAGGTAGAACCCGCTGGGATATTATTGATCTAGTTAGAATGACAAGAGCTCTAAGACCAGATGGAATTAATTGGCCAGTCAAGGATGGAGTAAATTCAAACAAGCTAGAACTTTTAACTAAAGAAAATAATCTAGATCATTACAATGCTCACGACGCTCTTTCTGACGTGCTTGCAACTATTGAAGTTGCTAAATTAATTAAGAGTAAACAACCCAAGCTTTTTGATTACCTACTTAAAATTAGAACTAAAGATGAAGTTATAAAATTAATTAACTCATCCAAGACCCTATTTTATACATCAACAAGATATTCTAGTCAGTATTTAAATACCACTTTAGTATATGTACTAGACATGGACTTAATGACTACGTCCGCAGTTGTTTATGATCTAAGATCTGATCCAACTAAACTTCTAAGCTTAACTGCTGATGAAATTGCTGAGTCATGGAAATTTAATCCTGAAGATAAAACTAGTTCTCTTCCAATTAAGACTATTAAGCTAAACAGATGCCCAGCGATAGCTTCATCTGCAACTTTGGATAAAGGATCTTATGGTCGTTTAGGCCTAGATAAAAAAGAAATAGAGAAGAATATTATATTTATTGAAGCTAACTACGAAGAACTAAAGCAGAAAGTAGATAATGCCGTTAAGATATTGAACGAAGCTGAATATGCTAAATATGAAAAGACTGAAAAATTCCCTGACGAACTTTTATTCGATGGCTTTACTTCGCAAATAGATAGCGCGTATTTTCCTCAGGCTAGAAAATTACAGGATGTAAAGTTTAGTACTAAAAAGTTAAATGATTTATATAAGTTATTTAGAGCTAGAAACTTTCCAGAAAGTGATAGTGATTCTGAAGAATACTATTCAAAATTTGTTAAAGATAAATTGGTAACCAGTGGAATATTAAATTCTTATCTCAAGGATCTCAATGAAAAATTAAAAATTGAGAAAGATGAATTTTCGCTTCAAGTTTTAAATAGCTTAATTGATCGTGCTTCTAATATTGAAGCCGAGTATGCAAACTCTTAGCAGGAAGAATTGTTCGGGTAATAGTTATACTTTTTTGTTTCTTACTGGGCTTAATTAATAAAAATAGACAAAGCAACAAAAAAAATACCATAATTGCTGAGCCAATCTGGATATCTGTACCTGGTATTATTCCCAAAACAAAGAAGTCTAACATTTTTTATCTTTCTATCTAAGAAAAATATACAACTAAGCAGACTGGTCGTCAAATATTATGTGTAGAGATATATATCATCTAGAAAAAAGTACAAAAACACGCTATAATAGAGCGTTAATTAAGATAAGGGATTTATGAGTTCAGATATTATTGTAAAAGGCGCTAGAGAACACAATTTAAAGAACATAGATATTGTTATTCCTAGAAACAAACTAGTAGTTATAACTGGGCTTTCAGGCTCCGGTAAGTCTTCGCTTGCCTTCGATACTATTTACGCTGAAGGACAAAGAAGATATGTTGAATCACTAAGTTCTTATGCAAGACAATTCTTAGGACTTATGGAGAAGCCTGATGTTGATCAAATTGACGGACTTTCGCCAGCTATAAGTATTGACCAGAAATCCACTTCCAGAAATCCTCGCTCTACAGTCGCTACTGTTACTGAGATTTATGACTACCTAAGACTATTTTATGCTCGAATAGCAATACCTCATTGTCCTATTGATGGTTCTGAAGTTAAAAGACAAACAGCAGGAAATGTTATTGCTACTGTTGAAGCTAAGTATGTTGATCAGAAACTAATCATTTTAGCTCCAATTGTTATAGATAAAAAAGGTGCATTTGAACATATTCCAGAACAATACCTAAAAGCAGGTTATGTTAGAGCTAGAGTGGATGGAATAGTTTATGCGCTAGATGAATTCCCTGAGCTAGATAAAAACATCAGACACAATATTGAAATTGTTGTAGATAGACTTGTAGCTAATGAAGAGTCTCACGCTAGAATTGTTCAAAGTATAGAACAGGCATTAGATATTACTGAGGGTAAACTAGTTGTAAATGCACCAGATCTAAATACTGATGAAAGTTTTTCATTGGCTTATGCATGTCTAAACCACCCTGGAGTAGTTATTCCAGAAATGGAACCAAGAACATTCTCATTCAATTCACCTCACGGAGCTTGTCCTGTGTGTACTGGACTAGGTTCTAGGCTAGAAGTTGATCCTAGCCTCATTATTCCAAATGGAAGGCTTACGGTGGCCGAAGGGGCCATTAGACCATACAACAGAATTAATGTAGATAGATGGCACTACAAGAAACTTCAAGCAGTCGCTGATGCGAATGGTTTTAGTTTGAATGTCCCAACTGGAGAATTAACCGACAAGCAAATGAATCAGCTCCTTTATGGAACTGGAGATCAGAAATATACCATCAGCCTTGGAATGGGTAGATCATATGAATCTACTTTTGAAGGAGTGGTTCCTGAATTAGAGCGAAGACACAGAGAAACTGAAAGTGATTTCGTAAGAAAAGATATAGAAAAATTCATGCAAGAAAAACCATGTCATGCATGTAATGGCTTAAGGCTTAAAAAAGAAGTTCTAAGTATTACTCTCCAAGATAAATCTATTATGGATGTATGTCAGATGTCAATTGATGATGCCTATGATTGGTTCAATGGACTAAAGCTAAACGAAAAAGAAGCTAAAATTGCTCACTTAATCCTAAAAGAAATATCTTCAAGACTTAAATTCTTAAAAGACGTAGGACTTAACTATCTAACACTTTTAAGAAGTGCTACTACACTTTCTGGTGGAGAAGCTCAGAGAATTCGACTAGCTACTCAAATTGGTTCAGGGCTTATGGGAGTTCTATATGTACTAGACGAACCATCAATTGGACTGCATCAAAGAGATAACTCTAGGCTAATTGCAACCCTAAAGCACCTAAGAGATTTAGGAAACTGTGTATTGGTAGTTGAGCATGATGAAGAGACAATTCGAACCGCAGATCATTTAATAGACATTGGTCCGGGCGCCGGTATTCATGGTGGTCATGTTATTGCTGAAGGAACTCCAGAGGAGGTAGCTAAAGTCAAGGATAGTATTACAGCTCAGTATTTAAGTGGAGTTAAGGCTATTGAAGTTCCAAAGAAAAGACGACCGGGAAATGGCAAGAAGATTACAATTGTTGGAGCTAAAGAAAACAATCTTAAAAATGTTACGGTAGATATTCCACTTGGAAATATGGTGGTTGTTAGTGGTGTTTCGGGTTCTGGTAAATCTTCACTTATTAACGACATCCTAGCAAAAGAACTGCTAGCTAGACTTCATCGAGCTTCAACTGTTCCTGGAAAACATGATGACATTAAAGGCATTGAAAACCTAGATAAAGCGATTATTATTGACCAGTCTCCAATTGGTAGAACTCCAAGATCTAACCCAGCAACTTACACCGGACTTTTTACTCCAATTAGAGAACTCTATGCTTCACTTCCTGAAGCAAAATTAAGAGGATATAGTGCCGGTAGATTTAGTTTTAACGTTAAGGGTGGAAGATGTGAAACATGTAAGGGTGATGGAATAATAAAAATTGAAATGCACTTCCTACCAGATGTGTATGTCCCTTGTGAAGAATGTAAGGGTAGAAGATATAACCGTGAAGCTCTAGAAATTCACTATAAAGGTAAAGACATATCCGAAGTATTATCTATGACTACTGAACAGGCATTAGACTTCTTTAAAAACTTACCATCAATAGCTAAAAAACTAGAAACACTAGTCGAGGTTGGACTTGGATATATTACCCTAGGTCAATCTGCAACTACACTTTCTGGAGGTGAAGCTCAAAGAATTAAACTCGCCACAGAACTTTCCAGACGAGCTACTGGTAGAACTTTGTATATTCTTGATGAACCTACAACTGGTCTACACATTGAGGATGTAAACAAATTACTAAAAGTTCTACATACTCTAGTTAATTCAGGTAACTCTATGATAATTATTGAACATAACCTAGATGTAATTAAGAATGCTGATCACCTTATAGATATTGGACCTGAGGGCGGTAACGGTGGAGGTATGGTAGTTGCTGAAGGAACTCCAGAAGAAGTGGCTAAAAATAAAGACAGTTACACAGCTAAGTATTTAAGAGAAGTGCTCTAAGGCGTATTTTACAATTAATAAAACTAGTGCTAAATTAATCATTAGTATATTAAAAATAAAAAGGAATAAAAATATGAACCCTCAAGATGACATGAATAATCAAACTCCACAAACTAGTGGTCCTATGAATACTCCAGCACAAACTCCTACGCCTAGCGATCCTATGAATACTCCAGCACCACAAGCTCCAGCTCAACCGACTATGCCTAGCGATCCTATTAGCAATCCTGCTCCAATGGATACTCCAGCACCACAAGCTCCAGCTCAACCAGAAAAGAAAAAAGGATTCTTCTCCAAGTTAAATCCTTTCAAATAGATCTATTTTTTCTTCTTTGAACTTCTATATAAATGCACAAAGCTACTAGCAAAGCTTAGTATTGTTGCGATAATAATTCCGGGAATTAAGTATTTATCCACATCGAAGAACTTACCTAATACTCTTCCTGCCCACCATCCAACAGATGTAGCAACTCCCACCCAAAGCACTGCAGAAATTAAGTTATATTTAGCAAATTTTTTACGATCCATTTCAGCCGCACCTGCAATTAGTGGGGCAAAAGTTCTAAGTAGTGGAATGAATCTAGCAAGCAGTACGGCCTTGCCGCCATTTTTATCGTAAAATTTTTGTGCCTCTTCAAGGTATTCTGGTCTAAATAACACAGATTTAGAATTAACTAGAACTTTATGTAGGCCTCTTTTACCGATCTCATAGCCTGCTGTGTTTCCTAGTATTGCACCTGCCAACATTGCTAAAACTGCCCAAACTACATTTAGAGTCTTACCGTTAGTACTAGCTATAAAACCTGCCGCAAATATTAAAGTATCTCCAGGAAGGAAGAATCCAACTAGTAATCCTGTTTCTGCAAATAGAACACCCATTAAAGTCCAGACTCCTCCGGATTTTATTAATTGTGTTGGTTGAATATGTTTAGTGGATATGTATAAGATAGCTACCAAAACAAATAATATTATTGACCAATATATAAGGGACTTTTTTTCTTCTTTATTCATACATTAAATCTTAACATAAATTATTGACACTTATGCTTTAATTCGAGTATTATGGGGGTATATTCTAAAAATATAAAAAAAATAAAAAAGTCTAAAAATGAAAATTAAAAACATATTTATTTTTTCTAAGAAAACTATTTCGTTATCTATATTAATGTTGTCCCCAATACTCTCACTGGGTTTTAGTGGTGTTTCTCACGCTACAACAGCTACATATTATACATATTATTGGTGTGGTGATAGCACAACAGCAAATGGTCCAAAGATGAATACAGCAGCTAACTGGTCTACAGCAAATGACTGCAGTACTACTAGTTCTAATGTGCCTACCAACGGCGACTCCGTTGTGTTTGATGCAGGACTTACGCCATCATCTGGAAACACCCTCGCTACTGACATCAATAACAATATAGGAAGCGTAGCTTTCGGATCTGTATTATTCAAGGGTGATGTTCTTTCAACCGCTACAGGAGCTGAAGGTTTTAAATTCTCTACTTCAAATGCATCAACTTTTATTGTTCATGGAACAATGCAATCTAGCATGACTAGTACAAATACAGCTCCAACTATTCTATTTAATGACCCGGTAGTTTTTACAAGCAACTCTACAGTAACTGCCGATGATGGAAATACAATTGAATTTAATTCTGTAGATGGTTCTGCTGCTGGATATTCTATCGACGCAGCAGGTTTTAATCTTGTGTTTAATGGCGCTGGTAATATTCAGAATGATGCTGAAATTGGTGGCACGGGTAATATAACAGTTAATATGGCTACCAGTAGTACAGGAGGTGTGTTTACATTAAAACACAACACCACTTTCGCTGGTGCTGTTATTGCATCCAGTCCAATAGTGGAGGCTGGGGACTACTTCCAGGGCGCAACAAGCTTAGCTATAAGTGGTGACGGTATGATTATTTACACAGGAACAACAGATCTAACTATTGCCGAACCAGTTACTATGGGTGGTAATGGACCAACTTTATGTGAAATTAGTATTAATGGTGCGCCTAAGACTGCAACTACATGTGGACCTACTGCAAATCAGACTACTACACCGCACAATATTACTTTCACAGGCAATGTAACCCTTACTGCCAATACTTCTTTCTTTGTAGGTAATGGCAGTTCCACTTATGGTGTAACAATTTCAGGTTCAAGTTTAACAGGAAGCTATAAGTTGGATAACAGAATTGGATATCTTCACTTAAGTGCAACAACTAATAATTCCTTAACAGCTAACGGTAATTATGGCCCTAGTTTAACTGGAGCTACTGGAGGTGTTGGTGTTCCAAGTGGTAGTACTCCAGACACAGGATTCGGTGTGTTAACTACTCCAGCCGCTGAAGGACTAATCGGTGCAGCTCTAATCGCTGAATCAATCCTAATAGTAAAAAAGAAATTCAGTAGAAACTAATAAAATAATGGCAGAGATAGTATTGCTCGGTGCAGGAAAGTATATACCTAGAGATAGGTTTAGAGCAGACTATAGCCAGAATTATGTAGAACGTAAAAGGTATATATTACCTCGAAGATATCTATCGGAAGATATTTCTAAACCAAAAGCAGAAATTAAAAAGGTTACTGAGCCTAAAGTTAAGAAACAAGTTCAGCCCGAAATCTATCATAGTGAAGCTATCCTTGCTCCCAATAAAGATATTTTTAAAAAATTAATTGATGATCAGCATGAAACTAAGTTTAGCTTTAAGAAATATGCAAACCATGCAGTTTTAGCGACTTGTTCATTGTTACTTTTAATGGGTGCTTGGATGATGATTTCAGGACTAAGAGACAATCAAGCGGTGCATGCTCAAGCCGTAAAATTAACTAGTCAGGTAAATAATTCAAATAGTGATGTAACTACATCATCCGACCAAGTACCAACTACGGTTAAGCCAACATCTCAGCAATATGCTTCATACATAGTATCTCCCGATGCTCCAAGATATATTAAGATCCCTTCAATAGGAGTTAATGCTAGAGTATTGAATGCTGGACTGCTTAAAGATGGCTCTATAGCTACTCCTGGAAGTGTTTACGATACTGCTTGGTATAATCAGAGTGCTAAACCTGGTCAGCCTGGCGCAACTTTTATTGATGGTCATGTTTCTTCATGGACCTCTCATGGCGTATTTTACGATATAAAAAATCTTAAAGCAGGAGATACTATCCAGATAGTAAAAGGAGACAATTCAGTAGTGAATTATGTTGTAGTTACTTCTAAGATTTATGATGCTAAAAATGTAGATATGAAAGCAGCTTTGTCTCCAATAGATCGTTCAGCTTCAGGACTTAATATAATTACTTGTACTGGTAAGCTAATTAAAGGTACATCAGAGTTCAATGAACGTGTAGTAGTTTTTGCTAAAGAAGTTACAAATTAGTAATACTAAAGATAAAATGATATAATATCTATCATTGTTTAAGTTATAAATTTAAGGGAGTTTAATTTTTATTTATGTCACAAGATAAGATTCTAATAGTTCTAAATCCAAGAGAAGTTACCGGTAAGAAAGTTAAGCACATTCGAAATGAAGGTACTGTACCTGCTGTTATTCATGATCATGGAAAAGACTCTATTGTTGTAGAAGGAAATGCAGTTGAATTACATAAAGTTTACAAAGAAGCAGGAAAACACCACCCTGTTCAAGTTAAGGTTGGATCAAAAGAATACATGACTTTAATTAAAGAAGTTACTTTCTCTCCAAGAAATCGAAGAATGACTCACGTAGTATTTAATGCAGTTGCTAAAGACCAGAAAGTTGAAGCTGAGATTCCAGTCCATGCTAAATATGCTGAAGGAAACGAAGCGTCTCCAGCTGAAAGAGCAGGACTATTAGTTCTTGGTAGTGTTGAATCTGTAATGGTAGAAGCATTACCTAATGACCTTCCTGATGTTCTTTACTACGATGCAGAAAAATTAGTTAGTGAAGGAGATCACGTTATTGTAGCTGATCTTATTGTTCCAGCCAATGTTGTGGTTCAAGACGAACCTACTCAAACTATAGCAACAGTATTCGAACCTTCCGCTATCGCAGCCGCTAACGATGCTGCAGGTGGAACTGAAGAAGAATCTGAAGAAGCAAGCGAAAGCGCTGAAGCTGCAACTGAAGCCAAAGAAGAATAGTATTTAAAGTATCCAACCATTCCATATGGGTTTATTTACTAAAATATATTCCATTAGATATAATCGAATTATTGAAATATAACTTTTCACCAATAAATTAAAATGACAGAAATTCATCATAACTACCTAGAGAATCCAGAATCAGACGATGATGATGAATTAGATGAAGAAGCCTTAGAAAAAAAGAAACAAGAACGTGAAAAAATTAAAGATGAGAAAAAGACAGATCTAGCTCAAGAAATTGCTAAGATCCTGAAAGATATTGAGGAAGATTCCAAAGAGACTCCTAAAATTGATGGAGAATTGATTGATACCAACCCGGAACTTGAGACTGAGGCACCGGTAGAGCACCTTAGTGAGGCGGAAATAGCTGACATTAGTAGATCTATGGCTCAAGAAAGAATAGACCAAATTGATCTTGATTTAGGCTCAACCGAGGATGAGGCCGCTACGAGATTCTTAGACGAAGTTGTAGCAACCGGAGACATTGATGCTGCAATAAGTGAGTCACTTATTAATCCTTTTGGATTACCTGACCAAGAAATAAATCTAAATAAGCCAGAGGCAAATGGACTTGAGTCCAAAGAAATAACAATTAGTCACTCTACACCTGCAGAGAAAGCAAATAAGGCACCATCAATTTTTGAGGATATTATTATTCCAGATATTCCAAAATTTCTAAGTAAAAGAAGAGAGGCTCGTGTTGATTCTAGGGTAGAGCAAAAGAAAGTTTCTAAAAAACTTGAAGAAGAAGTAGATAAACTCAGACTCAAATTAATGGAAAGTGAAAGAAGGGTAAGAGTCGAAGCCGCAAATACAGTTGAAGATAGAGCTGATATACCTAAAAATGAAAGAGCAATTCTAGAGCAACTTACTGGTGGTGATGCTAAGCTTGAAACTAAAATAGAAAAACCAGTTCAAATGATGAAGAAAGCAGAACTCATCAAGGTTGCTGAGAAAATTAAAATTGATGGTACTACATTAAAGAAAATATTTGAGAACCAGCTAATTACTGAAAAAGGACTTAGAAGGATAGTTTCAACATTCTTAAGAGGAGGAAATGTTAAACGTGCTCTAAATCGAGAAATAATGGAAAGACAAATTGATTTTGAAAGAGATCCATTACTTAGAGATGGCGATGGAGGTGGAGATGGAAGTAGTTCCTCTGGTGGCGGTTCGAGTGGCGGTAAATCAAATGATAAAGTTACAGAATTATTAGAAAAAAAAGGAATTAATTTCAGTTCTCAAGATATTGCATTCATACCAAAAAATTCAATACCAAAGAAGAATAAAAATATTATTAAAAAAGCCAAGAAAAATCCATCAATTATTATTGATATTATTATGGTTTTATCTCTTACGGGACTACTAATATTGTTGATATTTTTACTTTACAAAAAACGATAAAATTGGGATAATAAGTTTTTAGATTATGAAGAATAAAATCATCTTATATTATTGTTTTACACCCCTCAGTGATCCTGAGGCTGTTAAGCAGTGGCAGAAAGCCTTATGTGCCTCTAATGATCTTAAGGGCAGAATAATAATATCTAAGCATGGCATCAATGGAACACTTGGTGGTGACATAGAAAGCTTAAAGAAATACATTAAGACTAATAAGTCTTATGCTGCATTTAAAAATATCATGTACAAATGGAGTGAAGCTAACGGTGAAGACTTTCCAAGACTATCCGTGAAGGTTCGTGATGAACTAGTGGCTTTTAAAGCTGGAGATGAAATCAAGGTTGACGAGAACGGTGTAGTGGGTGGAGGAAAGCATCTTAAGCCAGAAGAAATACATAAATTAATTGATGAAAAAGGTAGAGATGAAGTTGTTTTCTTCGATGGTAGAAATCTATACGAAGCTCAAATCGGTAAATTTAAAGATGCGGTAACTCCAGAAGTTAGAACTTCAAAAGACTTTATTCCAGATCTTGAAAGCGGAAAATATGACGAAATTAAAGATAAGTCAGTCATAACATACTGCACAGGTGGAATTAGATGTGAAATTCTTTCAGCACTAATGAAGAACCGTGGATTCAAAGACGTTTATCAGATAGATGGCGGAATTGTTAAATACGGAGAGCAGTACAAGGATGATGGTCTTTGGGAAGGTAGCTTATATATTTTCGATAAGCGAATGACTCAGAAATTCTCAGAAAAAAGTAAGGATATTGGAATCTGTGTACACTGCGAAGAAAAAACATCCAATTTTGAAAACTGTAAGAATGTTGCCTGTAATGATCTAGTTCTAATCTGCGAACAATGCAAAAAAGAACCATCAAGACTTTTTCACTCAGAGGATTGCTTAAAAGTAAGTCTAGCAATTAGCTAATATGGCTAACTCAGAATTAAAACTAAAACTTAAAACTCTACCAAGTACGCCCGGAGTGTATTTTCACAAGGACGCTCGTGGTGAAATAATTTATGTTGGTAAAGCAGCAAATCTAAAAAATAGAGTAAGGTCATATTTTCAGAATCTAAAAAATAGAGACCAAAAAACTCTAAGTCTCATAAATGAAATTCACGATACTGATTGGGTTGAGCTTGGCAGTGAAATGGAGGCCTTGTTTTTTGAAGGTGAAATGATCAGGCGCTACCTTCCTAAGTACAATATTTTACTTAGAGATGATAAATCATTAGCCTACATTAGAATAGATATCAAAAGCGATTACCCTACAGTCACGACTACAAGAAGACCTTTAGACGATAAAGCTGAATACTTTGGCCCATACCTTAGTTCAAGTTCCGTAAATAAATCTTTAAGAGTTCTTAGAAGAATATTTCCATTTGCTATTAAAAGATCAGTTTCTAAAAGGTCCTCACTAGATTATCATTTGGGATTAGATCCAGGACTAGAAGAAAATAAAACAAGTCTAGTTGAATACAGAAAGAATCTTAAAAAACTAATTCAAGTCATAAAAGGAAATCGTAAAAAGATTGAAGATGAATTAGAAAAAGAAATGCTTAAGTATGCAGCTAATAAGGAATTTGAATTAGCTCGAAAAAAACGAAATCAACTTTTTGCGTTGAAGCAAATATCTAAGCAAGTAATTTTTTCACAAAATGAATTCCAAGAAATTTCTAAAGATCATGCATTGGATGAATTAGTTAAATTATTGCAATTAGATAAATTCCCCAAAAGAATTGAAGGTTATGACATATCTCATCAGCAAGGCAGTCATGTAGTAGCTTCTATGGTTGTATTTACAAATGGTATAAGCGATAAGGCAAATTACCGTAAATTTAAAACTAGCTTAGATATTAATAACGATTTTAAAAACATGGCTGAAACTTTAAAAAGGAGACTGAGTGATAAAAACTTAGATAAATTCGGTAAACCAGATCTAATATTAATTGACGGAGGCAAGGGACAGTTAGATGCTGCATTAACTTCAAGAGATGAACTTAATAATAAAACTCCAATGATTGGTCTCGCTAAAAGAGAAGAGCAAATAGTAATAGACAAAGAAAGATCATTAGTTAATTTAGATAAAGAATATTTAGAGAAATTAAATGGATTTATAACTGAATCAGAAAAATTCATACTTATTAATATTCCCCATAATACTAACTTAATTAAATTACTTCAGAGAGTTCGTGATGAGAGTCATAGATTTGCCGTAAGTTACCATTCGTCTTTAAAGCGAAATCGTCAAATAAAGAGCGAGCTAACTTCAATTCCAGGTATTGGAGATAAAACTCGTAAAACATTAATTAAGGCTTTTGGGTCTATCAACATGGCGCTTACTAAAGATGAATCGGAGATAGCTAAAATTGTAGGAGAAAGTAAAGCTAGTATAATAAGTAAATATTATAAAAAATAAATAAATGAACATATATAAAAAACGAAGATCTAATTTAATTAAAGAGTCTAAAGCTAAGTTAATTATTATTTCTGCGAACAAGCCGATGCAGAGTAGTCTTGATCAATCTTATGACTTTGTTCAGGAAAATAATTTTTATTATCTAACTGGATTAAATATTCCAGGTTTAACTTTAATAATTACTAATAAAGAGTCAATCATTATTACTCCGAAGCTGAGTAATTATCAGAAAATATTTGACGGCGAAATAAACATTTCAGAAATTAAAACATCTAAAGTGGATAAGATTTTTGACTTTGAGGCAGGTGAAGAAATGCTTTATAAATTAATAAGCAAAAATAATAAAATACATTTACTATTTGATGAGACCGAAAAACTGGAGAGCTATGGAATTGTTGCTCTACCTTTTAGAAAAGTTCTAATTAATAAGGCAAGCCAAATAAATCCTAATGCAGAATTAATTAATCTGCACCCTTATATAGCTCAGATGCGTATGATTAAAGATGAATCTGAGATAGAAATAATTAGAGAAGCGGTCAGAATAACCAAGCAAGCTATTAAAAAAATAAGCAATGAAAAGATCTTAGCTAAAATTAATAATACATCCGAACTGGCAGATAGATTACTTTTAGAGATGAAGAGGTTAGGTGCTGAAGGTTGGGCCTTCAGGCCAGTTATTTCGCTTAATAAAGCATCGACTGTAATTCACTATGTAGATTTAAATCAAGAAATTAAAATGGGTGATCTAATTCTAGTAGATGTAGGGTGTAAATATAAAAATTACTGCGCAGATATTTCAAGAAGTTTTGTATTTGGAGATTCTAATGAGAGGCAGATCAAGCTCCTTGATAGTGTCTTAAAAGTTCAAAAGCAACTAATAAATGAAATTAAAGTAGGAATGAACTACGAGGAACTTGAAGCTAGAACAGAGGATTTAATATTCGCAGAGCTAGTTGATCTAGGGTTACTAAAAGGATCCGAAAAAGATTTGCTTCGAGATTATTATCCACATTCAGTTAGTCATCATCTAGGACTAGATACACATGATCTCAGTAATTACAAAACACCACTTAAGGAAAACATGATTATAACTGTAGAGCCGGGTATTTATGTCAAAAAATGGGGCCTTGGAGTTCGTTTTGAGGATGATATCCTAATTACTTCTAAGGGAGCCGAGGTCTTATAAAAGCATTGTTATATATGCTAAAATATTAATAATGAATAAAAATCTTTTAAGTTTCTTAACTCGTTGGTTTGTTTGTGCTCTAGGTTTATGGATGGCATCGAGATTCTTGAGCCATGATATAGCATATAATGGTGGTTTATCTGATGTGATTTTTGCTGGTTTAGTACTAGCCGTAGTCAACTTCTTAATCAAGCCAATATTAATTCTATTTTCATTACCTGCAATTGTATTTACTCTAGGATTATTCATGGTTCTAATTAACGGATTGATAGTATTTATAGTCTCAAAACTTTATACACCACTACATGTTAAGAATTTCTGGGCAGCGGTATTTGCCGGAATGGTGATTGGACTGGTAAACTATCTAGTATCTACAATAATGGAGTCAGCTAAAGAATGAACATCTATAACTACATAACTATTGGAAGCATGGTGCTTTTAACTTTACTTATCTTAATTCAGACTAGAGGAGCTTCTCTTGGTGCTGGTATTGGTGGAGCGGGTGAAGTAAATACAACTCGAAGAGGCACAGATAAAACAATTTATCAGATTACAATTATTCTTGGAATAATTTTTGCAGTATCTCTGATACTCGGCGAAATTCAAAAATAAATCTAAGATTATATGGTTGATATTAAACCAAAACCTTTAGCCAAACGAATAACTAAACAAATCAACAATACTCAAAAGCAGGCTGTTATTCTAACTAATGCCACAGAAGATCATATTGAAAGACATCTATTTAAAAGATTTCATAAGTTATTTAAGATAAAGACCTTCTTAGCTACATGGGTAGGAGTTTTTTCAGTAATTACTCTGGGATTACTTTGGCAACTTTTTGCTCAATTTAATTATTTCCAAACTTTACAGCCGGTACCAGGTGGAATATATAACGAAGGGATCCTTGGAAACTACACAAATATAAACCCAATATTCGCAACCAACGACGTAGACACATCACTTTCAAGACTGGTATTCGCAAGTTTACTAAGAGTCAATAATAATGGCACTATTTCATACGAGCTAGCTAGTAATTTAACTAACAATTCAACCGGGACTGAATACACCGTTACTCTTAAAAATGGTTTAACTTGGCAGGACGGTAAGCCATTGACAGCTGCAGATGTTCTATATACTTATCAGCTGATACAAAATCCTGATGTAAACTCTCCTCTTAGGTCAAATTTTGAAGGCGTAACCATATCTACAAAAGGAAATACGATTATCTTTGACCTTCCTAATGCTCTAGCTTCTTTCCCAGATTATCTTAACGTCGGTATTATTCCTAAACACCTACTATCAGATATTGCACCAAGTTCCCTTAGATCTGCCAACTTCAATACGACAAACCCGGTTGGTAGTGGACCTTTTAGTTTCGGAAGTATGGCCGTAAATGGAAGTGACCCATCTAATGCTGAAGTTCAAATTAGCTTAAAGCCCTTTGATAAATACGCATTAGGTAAACCAAAACTAGATTTATTCATGGTTCATGCATATGCCTCAAAGGACCTGTTAGTAAATGACCTAATAGGTGGAAAACTAAATGGTGCTGAGGGCCTAAGCGTAGTTCCTAGTAAAATTGCCAAGAATAATAAGTTTAATACAAATGATTTAATTCTTAACGCAGGTACATACTTATTTTTAAGGACTAGTAATTCTATACTTTCAGATTCGAAAGTTAGAGGTGCCATAGCTCAAGCGATTGATGTTAATAGTATTATTTCCAATCTTGGATATTCTACGAATAAAGTCGATGAACCATTTTTAACATATCAAAGAGAATACAACTCCAAATATGTGCAAGGTAATTCTAATGTTGCCGCAGCCAGAATGGCTTTGCAGGCAGATGGTTGGTCTTTGGATGGTAATTCGGTGCTAAGTAAGAATAATCAGGAGCTAAGTTTTAATCTTACGGTTTCTTCATCGGATGAGTATATTAATGTTGCGAACCAGATTAAATCGGATCTTAAGAATGTTGGAATACAAGTTAATCTGCTAGTACTTCAGCCGCAAGAATTCAGCTCTGCATTAGAGTATCATCAATATGATAGTGTTCTATATGGAATAGGTATTGGGGCAGATCCTGATGTTTATGCATATTGGGGAAGTGATCAGTTTAATTTAGCAACACTTAAATGGACTAATTTAAGTGAATACTCTAATAAAACTGTAGACAGTGCATTATCTAATGGTAGAACAAGACTAGATCCATTACTTAGGTCAGTGAAATACGAGCCTTTCCTGGCTGCATGGCAATCAGATAATCCAGCAGTTGGTCTATATCAACCTAGAGATCTATACATTACTAAAGGTAAGGTATTTGGACTTAGTACTTCTAATCTTGATTCACCAGCAGATAGATTTATGGGTGTGAATAATTGGGAAATTAATGAATCTAAGGTAACACTCAATTAACATAAGTTTTATGTTAAAATTATTATAGATAATTAGGGGGTAGAATTCTTTGAGTAAAATAGCTCATTATTTACAGGAACATCTCAGTGGTGAGGTAATGGACTCTATTGATGCGCGTAAGTATTTCGCCTCAGATAGCAGTATTTTATTCCAACCACCCGCTGTAGTAATTTATCCAAGGAATGAGAACGACGTTAGAAAAGCAATTAGATTCTCTTGGCAGTTAGCCGAAAGAGGTAGACTTATTCCTATTGCTGCAAGAGGACTAGGTTCAGATATATCTGGCTCTGCATTAACTAAGGGCGTGCTATTGGTGTTTCCCGCTCACCTAAATAGAATTCTTGAACTAGATAACAAGGATGACTACGTAACTGTTGAGCCTGGTATCAATTTCGGAAAACTCCAACAAACATTATTTACACATGCTAAATTTATTCCTTCATATCCAGCTAATATAGATAACTCAACTGTTGGAGGAGTTATCTCAAACTCAACTTTAGGAGAAAAAGCATTTAAGTATGGAAGTATAACCTCCGCAGTTAAATCTATGAGAGTTGTATTAGCTAATGGTGAAGTTATTATTGTTAAGAAGCTAACAAAAAGAGAACTTAAGAAGAAATTAGACCTAAGTACTTTCGAGGGGGAGGTATACAGAGGAGTAAACACCCTTCTAGAGGAAAATAAGGAATTAATTTCTAATACAAATCTTGATGTAATGTTTAATGCTTCTGGATACAATCTTGGCGAAGTAAAAACAGCAAAAACATTCGATCTAACTCCTTTACTGGTAGGATCCCAGTCAACTTTAGGAATAATCACTGAGGCGACTCTTAAGACCACTCCATTTAACGAAGATAAAACTCTACTGGTTGCGTCTCTTGCAGATATTAATGCTCTCCAGGGTATGGTTAATGAATTCTTGAGTATGAAGCTAAAACCTAGCCTCTTCGAAGTAATAAATAAATCTCTAGTTGAGAATGTTAAAAATCTAAACGCTAATTATCTAAAAGGAATCGTAGATGATTCAATGCGTGAATATATGGTCTTTGTAGAATACGATGATGCTAAGAGTGCTAAAAGCATTAAAAGGGCAGCTAAGATAGTCAGAAAGTACACAGACAATGTTCAGATTGTTAAAGATGCTAATGAGCAAGAGAAGATCCTAAAACTAAGAGAATCCTCAAGTGTATATATTGGTCAAAATGAGGCTGGATTAAAAGCTTCTCCAATTATTGAAGATGCTGGAGTTAATCCATATAAACTTGGCGATCTAATCGATGGAGTTAATCAGATATTTAATAGTGTTGGGCTCAATAAGCCAGCAATGTGGGGACATTTAGGCACTGGAATAATGCATTTCTATCCTAAACTAAATCTAGCTCTAGTTGGAGATAAGCAAAAAGCTATAAAAATTATGGATGAGTATTATAAGTTAGTCATCTCTCTAGGTGGAAGTATATCTTCTGAAAATAGTGACGGAAAACTTAAGTCTCCTTACCTTGAAGTGCAATATGGCCCTGAAGTATATGCATTACTTAAAAAAATTAAAGATGTATTTGACCCATATAGCATGCTTGCTCCAGGTGTTAAATTTGGCACTTCTAGGGAAGATCTAAAGCAGATGATGAAACCTGAATTTGCTCTTTATCAGCAATTTGGCCACCTTCCTCGAAGTTAAGATGATATAATACCTATTAATGCGCGGGTGGCGGAATGGTAGACGCGCTACCTTGAGGTGGTAGTGGGAGTAATCCTGTGGAGGTTCAAGTCCTCTCTCGCGCACCAATGAATAGTGACAAATAAGTTTATTTGTGGTAAAATTTTTTTTACCAAGACCGGTATATGGGTAATTAGCTCAGTTGGCTAGAGCACCTCGTTTACACCGAGGGGGTCGGGGGTTCGAGTCCCTCATTACCCACCATTTTTTATTTATGAATAACGAACGATATATCAATCCCAATAGAATTTACATAGCTAGTACTGAATTAAGTATTGATGGATCTGTATATGAAGACGAACTAGTATACGTAAAGCCTCCACTCGAAACTTGCTTACCGTTGGATCGAATTAAGGATCTTGTAGCTGTAGGTTTGTATCCAAAGGAGAGATGGCAGACTCAAACTAGCCCAATTATTACTGTTTTTAGAGCAAGAGATGCTAAGGGTTATGACGGAAATGAGGCGCCCAACTCTAGAGAAGCTGCACTAAATTTAGGCTCTATTATTTTAGCTTCTATGCACCCAGATAGTGTAGATGTTAAGGTCATCGGTGGATTTGACGCTTTAAAGCGTATATATGAAGCTGAGCTTTGATTGCCTAGACCCTCTTTATAATTGACAGTGTATTTATTATTTTATTTAATATAAATAGACATAAGCACTTTAAGTAGTATAAAAATGGAAAACAAAATAAATCAGGAACAGAACACCAGTAACCCGCTTAAGATTTTTTGGAGTTCTAACAAAAATCTATTTAGAAATAATTCTTTGAACATCTTGATTACTTATGTGATTCAATTAGTTTCTGTCTCTATCTTGTTTACTGTATTTATTCTATTTTTCCTAAAGAATACATTAGAGTCAGTAGGCTCTAAAGCAATCACTGATCTTACTAATAGTGTTACTTTGTCTAATACCTTTACGGATATAAAATCCCAATTAATTAAACTAGCTATAGGTATATTTCTATTCTTCGTTTTCATTATATTGGTCCAGGGCTATTTTAATGGAGTTTTAAATAAGATTATTCTAGATGGCGTAAATAAAACTAAAAGTTCTCTAAAAGAGGTCTTTTCCTTCATATTGTCTAGATTTTATTTGATAATGAAAGTAGTTTCACGGTTAACATTGTATGTTTTTATATTCTTAGCCATAGAGGCTACTTTATTAATCTTTGCTGGAAAAATAATAAATGCTAATCCACAATCGCAATCACTTACACCTGTAATTCTATATATAATCGATTTTTTATTAATGTTAATTTTCCTAATTGCATCTTATCACTACGCACCCGTAGTGTATTCCTTAGTTGACAAAGATTCTCCAATAAAAGCTGGTGAAAATATAAAATATGCTAAAAAATTATTTAAAATAAATCATAAAATTTATTGGAGATATTTTTTCTTTAACATTATATTGGTAATTGCATCTGCTTTTATTCTCTTATCTGTATCCAAAATTTTCGGATCTCCCATAAAGACAGTGGTATTTACACCTAATCAGGATTATTGTTATTTTACTTGCCAAAATGTTACTGCATCTCAATCAACTATCAATACTATGGGCTCTTTCTCTTCTTACTTCGTTTCTTCACTTATATCCATAATAATAATATCCGCTCCGTATGCATATATTTATATACAATCTAAGATTAAAATGTCTGAAAGCAGACCTACAGTAGTACAATCAAAAATACCTGAAGAATCAACTGTACTAAATAATTAAAGTACAGTTTATTTCGAATTTGTTGATTGATACATCAATTAATCTATTGTTATTTATCTATTTTTAAAGTACAATTACCCCTGTTAGTATCATTTTGGCGCTTTAGCTCAGTTGGTAGAGCAGCGGCCTGAAGAGCCGCGTGTCCCCAGTTCGAGTCTGGGAGGCGCCACCAAATAAATATTAATTTTTATTCTGGTTTATGTTTTAATTAAAGCATTAAGATATAAACAAAAATGAAAATAAAAAAAATAATCTTCTCGGCATTGCTTCCCTTATGCATATTATTCCCAGTTGGAGTAAACGCCGCCAGTGCAACTCCACAAACTGTTTCTTGTGATCAGTTATCTCAGTCAATTAGCAATGTCTTAACAAAAGACGTAACTGGCTCGCTTTATTTAAAATTACCTAAATATCTAGCAGTAGATACTTCTACTTTATCTGTATATTATTCAGCTCCTACCATTGGAGCAGACTGCACCTTAATAGCCAGCGTTCAGGCCAATAAAGATACATGGGTAAAACTAGGGGATAATTTAAATATTCCAAATGGAACTTCAATAACAATTGATGGAGATGGTCTTAATGCGGAAATATATGCTGCCTCTGCATATTTACTTAATGTAACTAATAATGCATGTAGTCCTAATTTTAATTGCGACATCAAAGATTCATTCGGAACTGGTTATTTAGATCCTTATATAACTACTACAGATCATGATCAGATAGCAATATATAGAGCTGATCCTGTCTCATCCCTAAAGCCCTATCAATATAATTATTACGATAATGGAATATTACTTTACGTATCTAAAACTTTAAGTCCATTTAATAAAAACTATTTAGCTGGTGGAGATCGAAAGATAGACATCGAGGCCAAATATTCAAATTATGAAAATATTCACTATACATCAAAGATTAGTATGGGAGCAGATTGGTCAAAATGGCTTTTAATAAGAAGTACTTTTTATAAGCTTAAAACCCCTGCAAAAATATTCGCATTAGTAATTTTAGCTATAGTCCTTGGTTTATTAGGTTTTGCTTTCTATCACTTTGTCATTAAGAAGATCCAAGCTAGACATGCACACGGTATGGATAATTACCAACCCCCAGAACTACCCCCACAGGACCCTGAGAATAATATCTTCGTAGGCTAAAAGATAGATATCTTATTTAGTGGCCAGATTCTAACTATCACTTGCCCTATAACGTAATTGTCTGGAATAGCTCCCATGCTTGATCTTGAGTCAATACTAGCTCCTGAGACCCTATTATCTCCCATAGCAAATATCTGCCCACTTCCAACGTTTCCATCGTAAGCTCCGTCGGTAAAAGGAAGGTTCTTTCCGTATGGTGCATTATCTGGGTATATTATGTCTCCGTTTTGTTTTGTTACCTTAACTACTCCGTTTGTAATATTGATATGCTCATATGGTTGTGCAATAACACGTTTAATAAACTGCTCACCATTATTAGTAGTGTCTTTCACGATCACAACAGCACTTCTGGCCGGTATAAATCCTGTACCAGTAAGTTTTTGCCATGTAACCGGTAGCTTCCACAGTAGAACGAAATCTCCTGTTTTAAATGTTGGTCTCATAGAAATTCCGTCTACTCTAGTAAAGCCAAGAACGAAAGTTCCGCATAACCAAAGTAGGAAAAATCCTCCTAAGATATATCCTGCAAGTTTATATAGATGTCTATCTTCTTTTTTCTTTACGTCTTGTTTAGTTTCCTGATAGCTTTCGGGCGCATTCAATATTAACGGGCCACCTACTTCAGTAGGTTCATTTGAAATGACTGGTGCGCTATCTAAAGTTGGAAGCGAAGTAACTTGTGGCGCAGGTTGGTTTTGCTGTGCTGGTTGATTTACGGTATTTTGAAGTGTGTTTGAACCACCAGTTTGATTAACGTGATTCTGTGGGGTGATAGGGGATGGATTATTATTGTTTTCCATTAGTATATTTAAGCATAAAAAGTTATAAAAAAGTATCTTATAACATCTTTAAATATATGATACAATTTAAAACTAATGCGGGTGTAGCTCAGTTGTTTAGAGCGCATCCTTGCCAAGGATGAGGCCACGGGTTAGAGTCCCGTCACCCGCACCAATAAATTACCCAACGACCTAGCCATTATAGGTCTTTTTTTATGCTCACCCTAATTTTGCAATAATTCTATTTATTGTTATCTATAGAAATTAACAAATAATATATTAGGTTTGACTTAAGAGATTAACCTTTGGATTAAAAAAATAATTTGTTTAAATTCCTAATAAATATTTTTAACTTTTATGTTAATAATTACCCGCCAACGTATCCAGAAGTAAAAGTAAAAAGATAATATGTCCACATTAAAATGCTGATGAACATAGTTCCACTATAGGCTAATCTTTTTTTTCTTAAAGTTTCATAGAGCATTAATTGCAACGGAAAACATAGAAGCATATATCTATTAAAACCACCAAACTGTCTTCCTAGAATTGGAATTATTAAAAATAAAGCTGAATAAATTGAGAAACTTCGTTTTCTATTCCACCAATAAATTATTGTAGTAATGCACAGAAACGCGAATCCTATTTTTAATAAATTAAGATGACTTATGAGCACTGAATATGAGCTAACCAGCCAGCCGTGCTGCTTCTGTGCATCAATGAATGCAATTGGGTTTTTGAACTTAGCCCATAAGTAAAGACAGTAGCTCAAAACTCCTATTGAACCAATGCTCGTAATTGAGAGAATCTTTAGAATTTTTTCCTTTTGTTCTAACATTAGTAATCCAACTAATAAAATTCCAAATACCCCATCAACTCTAGCGGCAGTTGCAAATGCTAGTAATAGTCCTGCGTAGATATATTTCTTAGTGAGAGTGTAATATATGGCTCCAAGCAATAAAGCGGCCATTAGGGCTTCAGAGTAGCTTACTATTAAAAACATTCCGGTTGGAAATAGAATGAAAAAAGCTAGACTCTTCAAGGCTTCGTAGTTATCTTTAATTCTAAATAGAAGCTTTGAAATTCTAATATAGAAATAGCTAGCAAATATCAATGAAGTCCAGCTGATAACTAGTGAACTTATTAAATAAGATTTAAATATGAAATGTAGTATATAAATAACTAATGGATAAAATGGAAAGAAGTTAGTGTCTATGAATCTATATCCGTATTTAGCTATTCTAATATAATTAACGCCGTCCCAATTAGCTAGGAACCTTAAGGGATTATGTGGCTCTAAAACATAGAAAGGTAAGCTAATGGAATTTTGGGGAATAATTTTATGGTTATACCACGCCATAACAACGCCAACAAAGATTAAAAATAAACTAACTAATCCGGCAAAAAGAAAATCATTATTAATAATTCTTCTTTGGTATTTTCTGATTTTTAATCTCATTATCCACTTGAAAGGATGAATTAATGGGTATAGATTAATAACAATTACTAAATCTTTAGATTTTGGAGCAATTAATCCAGTTCTTAGTTTCCTACTTAAATTATCTTTGAACTGAGTTAAGAAATTTTTTTTACTCCTCTGCATATTTATATTATAGTACTACATTCAACCTAATATTACTTTAAAATATTTTTTTTAATTAAAGTTATAATTTTTATTAAAAATTTATTTCGATATAATCTAAACATGATAAGTTTTCTAGTAATTTTATAATTATGAATTTTAATTCTCCACTTAAAGATATAAACCATTCTATAGGACTTAATTTAAGGCAGATTTGTGATTTAGAATTAATTATAGACGGCAGTTTTAGTCCACTCAAAACCTTTCAGAATGAAAAAGATTATATATCTACTGTAGAGAATATGAGACTTAATAATGGTGATTTGTGGCCCGTTCCAGTTGTATTGGATATTGATAAATTAGATATTAATAAAATAAAATTGAATCAAACCGTCTCGTTAAATGATGAGAAGGGAAATATACTAGCTAATTTATTGATTCAAGAAATATATAAGCCGGATAAGAAGAAGGAAGCATTGAATGTGTACGGCACAGTAGATCCTAGTCACCCAGGAGTTAATTATTTGTTTAATGATGTCGGGGAATATTATGTCTCAGGCGAGCTGGATGTAATCAAAAATCCAATTCATAATGATTTTAAAGAATTAAGAAAAAATCCAAAAGAAATCAAAGAAATTATGAAAAGAAATAATATAAAAAAATTAGTAGCCTTTCAGACTAGAAATCCAATGCATAGAGCACACATAGAACTTACTAAGCTTGCCTTAAAGGATAAAGATACCGCGCTACTTATTCATCCAATAGTGGGAATGACAAAACCAGGCGATATAGATTACTACACCAGAGTTAGAATATATAAAAAAATATTGAATAAATATGAAAAAGATAAGGTTTTTCTATCACTATTGCCCCTAGCAATGAGAATGGCGGGACCTAGAGAGGCTTTATGGCATTCAATTATAAGAAAAAATTACGGGGCTACTCATTTCATAATAGGTAGAGATCATGCTGGACCCGGAAAAGACAAAGATGGCAGAAATTTTTACGGGGACTATGACGCCCAAGAACTTGTTATTAAGTATCAAGATGAAATAGGTATAAAAGTAATTCCTTTTATGATGATGGTTTATTTACCATCTAGGAATAAATATTTTCCTATAAATAAAATTAGTAATAATGAAAAATATTTAGATATATCCGGTACAGAATTAAGAAGATTGCTGAATGAAGGAGAAGAAATTCCGGAATGGTTTTCTTATCCTGAAGTCGTTAAAGAATTAAGAAAAAGCTATCCTCTAAAACACAAACAAGGACTAACTTTATTTTTCACAGGGCTCTCAGGATCAGGAAAATCTACGATATCTGAAATGTTATTAAATAGGCTAATGGAGATTGATGATAGAAAAATTTCTTTGCTTGATGGGGATATTGTTAGGAATAATCTATCATCAGAACTCGGTTTTAGTAAAGAGCACAGAGATTTAAACATAAAAAGAATTGGATATGTTGCATCGGAGATTACAAAACATGGAGGAATTGCTATTTGTGCACCAATCGCTCCTTACGATGAAGCTAGAAAAAATGTTAGAAGTATGGTTTTGAAGTATGGAAACTTTATTCTTGTACATATTAGTACTCCACTAGAGGAATGTGAAAAAAGAGATGTTAAAGGTTTGTATAAGAAAGCACGTCTTGGAATTATTGATAATTTTACTGGAATAAGCGATAAATATGAAATACCAAACGATTCAGAATTAACAATTGACACATCTAGGCTAAGTCCTCAACAATCAGTGGAATTAATAATTAAATATCTTAAGAAATATAAGTATATAAACTAAATAATTTAAAATTCTCTGATAATATAAAACCATGATTATCGCAATAATATTCGATTGTTTCGGTGTAATAATAAATGACGCACTGGAAAGTTTCTTAAATCAAAGAGAAATGACTCCAGAGGTAAGAGAAGAAGTTATCGGACTTATTAATGCGGCAAATAGAGGGCAGATCTCTACAGAAGATTTTAGGAAGAATCTAGCGAATAAATTAGATATGGAATTTGATGACTACATGCAGATTATCTCTAGAAAAGAAACTAAAAATATCGAACTTTTAGAATATATAAAAACACTTAAAAGTAAGTACAAGCTGGCCATGCTTAGTAACGTAAGTAGTGTTCAGAGTTTAAATAGTAGATTTAATGAAGGTGAGCTTACTGACTTATTTGATGTGGTGGTTCCATCAGGACAAATAGGTTTTGCAAAGCCTGAAGCCCAGGCTTATGAAATTACGGCAGAGAAATTAGGCGTTTCACTTAGTGAATGTCTAATGATTGATGACAGGGAAGAATATTGCCTAGGTGCTATTGGAGTAGGAATGAAAGCTATTCAATATAAAAATAACCAAGATCTAAAAACTGAACTAGCAAAAATACTCTAAAAAGCACATAATACTTCTTATGGAAAACAAATTAACGCCAAATTTTTTACTTCAAGATCAGGATGGAAATAACAAAAGTTTAAACGACTATGCCGGTCGATGGCTGGTCTTATATATTTATCCAAAAGACAATACTCCTGGATGCACCAAGGAAGCTTGCACATTTAGGGATCAAAGGGATGAGCTTGCCAAAATGGGTGATGCTGAGGTTGTGGGAGTTAGTAAGGACAGCGTAGCTTCACATAAGAAATTCGCTGAAAAACATCATCTTAATTTCACTCTTTTAAGTGATCCTAATTTAGAACTTATTAAGGCACTCAATTCATATCAGCCAAAAACAATCTTTGGTAAAACTATGCTTGGAGTTAAGAGAAATACTTTTCTAATTGATCCAAAAGGATTAATTGTAAAAGAATATTTAGGCGTAGATCCAACCACCAATGCCTCCGAAATATTAGAAGATCTTAAAACATTTAGAAATAGATAAATGATAGTAGATAGTAGAAGAATACTAAAACTTAATGAAGAAGCTTTGGGTGACGGACCTGTTGTCTATTGGATGAGCAGGGACCAAAGAGTTGCAGATAATTGGGCGCTATTAAGAGCACAAGAATTAGCCAATAAAGACAATAAGAAATTAATTGTCGTTTTTTGTTTAGAGAAATATTTAACAAGCAATTTAAGGCAGTATAACTTCATGTTATTAGGTCTTAAAGAGCTTAGTGTTAAATTGAGTACACTGGGAATTGGTTTCAATCTTTTGATGGGTGATGCGGTAGAAGAAATTCCTAAATATATAAAAGATGTTAAAGCTGGGGTTTTAATTACAGACTTTATGCCACTTAAATCTTCTAGAGATAAGAAAAAAGAAGTAAGTAGAAAAATAGATGTATTAATGGAATTAATAGATGCACATAATATTGTGCCAACTTGGATAGCATCCCCTAAGCAAGAATTTGCCGCATACACTTTTAGGCCTAAAGTAACTTATCTTCTCAATGAATTTCTGACTAAATTTCCTGAATTAGAAATAATGAAAAATAAATATGATGAATTAAATACAAAAATAGATGTAGATAACTTAATTAAAGAATTAAAAATAGATATGTCTGTTAATGAAGTAGATTGGATAAAGCCTGGCGAAGATAATGCGGTTTTAGCCATGAAGACATTTATTAAAGATAAATTAGATACATATGCAACTAATCGTAACAATCCTAACTTAGATAATATCTCTAACCTATCTCCTTACTTACATTTTGGACAACTCTCTGCGCAGAGACTAGCTCTTGAGGTATCTAACTCGCACAAAGATGAAGAATCAATAAAAGCATACCTTGAAGAACTAATAGTTCGCAGAGAACTATCCGATAATTATTGTTTCTATAATTCAGCATATAAGACATACGAGGGTTTTCCTGATTGGGCAAAGAAGAGTCATGCAATTCACGAAAAAGATAAAAGGGAGTACCTTTACTCTCTTGAAGAATTAGAAAATTCTAGAACTCATGATGAGCTGTGGAATGCCGCGCAAAATCAAATGGTAAGAACTGGAAAGATGCATGGGTACTTACGAATGTATTGGGCTAAGAAGATACTAGAATGGACTAAAAATCCTTCCGAGGCTATGGAGTTCGCAGTACATCTAAATGATAAATATGAACTAGACGGAAGAGATCCTAATGGCTACGTTGGAATTGCTTGGTCCATCGGTGGACTACATGATAGGCCTTGGTTTAATAGGCCAGTCTTTGGTCAAATAAGATATATGAGCTATTCGGGAATGAAAAATAAGTTCAAGATAGACGAATATATTTCTAAATATTCATAAATAAAATTTATAAGTCTATGTTTTCAATGTGACTGACTAATTCTTCGCCAACATCTAAATCTACCGTCTCTTGAAGTAATATGGCTAACATTACGCCCAGTTTGATACTGTAGATATCATCTTCCTTAACAATGCCTTTTTGTCTTAGTTGTTCTACTGCTACGAACGAGCTTCTTAGAATGGCTGAATTAGCGCCTTCATCATATTGGTAAATTTGGTTAGCAATCATATCAGTAACTAATTCAGTATTATTTGGTCGATCAGTCCTCTCAAACTCTTTGTAGGCCATATTGAGATTATATATTCTTAATTAATCTATTGGTGGTGATATACATCACTTTGTGATATAATTTTGTTTTTAAATAATTAATTAAATTAAATATGACAGGCGAAAAAATGAATGAATTTAAAACAGCTCCTAAACTAAGCGTTAGGGGTCTAATTCCTATCGGTCAAGGTATCGTAGGCGAAAAATTAACTGACGAACAACTATCTTCTTATGAAGAAGCTGTAAGTCGAAATATCTTACCAATAACAGACTACACTACAGCTCAATGCATTGACGGAAGGGCAACTGAATCTAAGAGTGATGGTGCATCTATTGAAGACATAGATAATGAAGTATTATCTCAGGGTCCAGGTGGACTAGCTCTACATCTAACAAATGCATTAGTAATGTCTGATGCTCTAGTAATAAAAGATGCCAATAGTTTTAAGGAAGCCTATGAAACAGTTAGAGATCTAATCGAATCATTAGGCTATAAGCCTTCTAAACATGAAGGATGTCTTGCTGCTGCTAAAGTAGAGGATACATATAAGTCTGCACTAAAACCTGAAGTAGTCTTTCCTCTGGTTTCTAGCATGACCGAAACATCTAACGAAGATATTAAGATTATTGAAGATATATACGCTAAGCAAAAGAGCCTTCAATCTGAAGGTTTTTTTGATGCTTGGAATCCTGAAGAAGTTAAGAATTACGTAAAAGAAAATCACCCTAACAACCACAGTACTTTAGTAAGTGACCATTCTGAAACTCATGGCCATAAAGAAAACGCTTTAGTAGTTATAAAAGAGCCAGGTTATGGATTCGCAAAGAATAAATTTATTAGCGAAACCAATGGAATGCAGGCTTTTGGATATACCTCAGCAATCTATGAAGAGATAGCAGACAAAATTGCTGTAAACCCTGATGAAGCTAAAAAGATTAAGCTAGCCCTTTGGGTTAACCTGATTGATGTTGCTAATGTGATTATTAAGCCTGATCACCTAGCTGTATTTATCTAAAATACTACTCGTATCTAAGAGACTCTATTGGATCAACTCTACTTGCTTTAATGGCAGGTATGATTCCAGCTACGAAAGTAATGGCTGCAATTACTAGAATTATGAATATTGCTAAGCTTGGGCTTATGTTGAGTAATTTAATTCCCTCGACACCTTTAAGGAAGGTTCTAGATGCAATTAAGTTTATTGCTTGTTCTGCTCCTAGTGAAAGTATTATTCCACTTAGTCCACCCCAGAATCCTAATAGTGCAGCTTCCACTGAAAATAGAGTAAAGATAGTTCCTTTTTTAGCGCCTAATGCTCTGAATAAGCCTATTTCTCTTGTTCTTTCTAGCACTGCCATAAATAGGGTGTTAATAACTCCCACTATGGAAGCTAGTATGGCTACTCCCGAAAAGGCCGCTAGAGATATCTGAACTCCTGTAATAATGCTATTTAGAGTATTGTTAACATCCGCAAAACTACGACCAGTAAATTTAGCATTCTTAAGATTGCTCTTATATGCAGAATCAGTAACATTTAGATTTCTGGAAACAAATACGAAGTTGAATTGAGGAGTTGAGTTAATGGCTTGTGACTCTGCAATATTTTTAGCATCATACTTATCTATTACAATCGGAGCCTGTATCAAAGAAGGCTGGTAAACACCCTTAACTGTAAGTTTTAATTCACTAATTTTTCCGTTGTATTGTTTATAAAATATATCTAAGGTTTTACCAATTGAGCTTTTCGAATCACTCGCACCAACTAGCGGCGCATATTTCTGAGAGAGTAAGATTTGGCCTTGATCTGCTTCAGTTAATTGAGCACCATATATCAGTGAAGGTGGATTTTCAGGAATAAATGTTGAATTATTAGCTAGGTATTTTGTTCCATTTGGAGCTAATGCGTAAAGTATAGATGGCTGATACGGAAGTTCAATATTATTTGTACCATTAACACTCCTAAGATTAGTTAGATCTTCGTTGGTTAAGAAGTTTGTAAGATAGGAAGCTGCAGAAGGCGATGAATTTGGGTTGTAGATTTGAGGATCTTTATTTCCTATGCCGCCACTAAAATCACTAAGTGTTGTTTTCTCAACTTGATATAAATTAACATCTTTATATTTTCCAAGTTGAAGGGAAATGTAATTCTTAAGTCCTTGACCTAGTCCTAATGAAAGGGCTAGCGTGAAAGTACCAATAGCTATGGCTAATAATGTAAGAAAAGTTCTAAGCTTAGATCTTCGTAGATTTTGATTAGAGGTTGAGAATATATCTACTACCTTCATTTTTTGCTCCTATCTGAAACTATCTTACCGTCTCTTAGTTCAATAATTCTGTGACATCTTTTAGCAATATCATTATCGTGAGTAACTATGATTAAGGTCGCGCCTTTGGATTTATTTAAGTCAAATAATAGATTAATTATAGACTCACCACTCTCTGTATCTAGGTTACCGGTCGGCTCATCTGCAATTAGAATTGATGGATTATCTATAATTGCACGAGCTATGGCCACTCTTTGTTTTTGTCCTCCTGAAAGATCATTGGCATTATTCTTAGCTTTATCCTTTAGGCCCACACTAATTAGAGCTTGGAGGGCTCTTTGCTCTCTTTCTTTTTTGGAAACCCCTCTTAGTTTTAATGGAAGGGCTACATTGTCTATAACTGAATTAGAAGGTTGGAGGAAAAATTGTTGAAATACTATTCCAATATTTTGACCTCTCCATTTGTCTGTATCGATGGATTTATGAATATTTTTTCCATCAAACAATACCTCTCCCTCAGATGGGTGATCAAGCCCGGTCATAATATGAAGTAAGGTACTTTTTCCAGATCCACTCTTACCAATAACAGCGTTAGTGGAGCCTTTATCAAATTCTAGAGAAATATCTTTTAATGCTAGAAAGCTATCTTCTTTTTTACCATATCTTCTAGCAACATTTTTTATTTCTAACATTAGTATTATTATACAATTTATAGTTAAATTACCCAAAAATAAATACTATTTATTTATGCTAGAATTAATTTATATATGAGTAATAGCTAAATGAAAAAAAAGCATATCTACTTATCCGTATCTTCAGTAATTATAATAATTGCTTTAATATTCATAACTCTTTTCGTTTTATCTCATCATAAATCTCATAAGAAAGAAAATAATACCAACTCCGCTCCTACCACTATTGTGGTTAGTCAGCCAGATAAAGTACTAAGTTCTTCAAGTGTTTTTGTTGGTGAAGTATTTTGGGGAAGAGCAATTCAAACCGTTTCGAATAGATCAACCCTCAAATATGCTTTTCCATTTCACGGACTATCTCAGAATCTTCACGATTCGGTTAATAATTGGATTGGAGATTTAGAATGTCCAACAACAACTACTGATATTCCATATCAAACCCAAGTAGACTATCTTAGATTTAACTGTAGACCTGAATATTTAACAGAAGCTAAGAAATGGTTTAATATTTTTACTTTAGCCAACAATCATTCATTCGATAACGGTCAAACTGGATTAGATCAAACTAGGGCAAATCTTCAAAATGCCGGTATTCAATATTTTGGAGATTATCATGATACAAACACAGATAATATTTGTGAAGTAGTGGCCATGAACGCAAAAGAAGATTATGGTAATGGAAATATTAAAGATGTATACCTTCCTGTTGCCATGTGCGGATATATGTTGGTTGTAGATCAGCAGCCGACAGCTGATCAATTAGCGGTTATTTCCAAGTATTCTAAAATAATGCCAACAATAGTAATGCCACACATGGGTGTGGAATATCGTTCAACTGCTGAGTCGGAAAAAGTAAAAGCTTATCATTCATTCATCGATGCCGGGGCTGATGCTGTCTTTGCTACTCATCCTCACTACATTCAGAACTCAGAAAACTATAAAGGAAGATTAATTCAATATTCTGCAGGAAACTTCATGTTCGATCAACAAATACTTGGTCTTAATACAACTCTTTCATTAGGCGTAGGAATCTCTATTACAATTAAGGACCAACATGCTATTGATGTTTATTCTGCAGTTGGACAACAGTGCTTAGCCTTCAAAGACAATTGCTTGAGCGAGATAAGTGCTAAATTAACAATAAGACCAAAGATTTACGTAAAATACTTCCCTGAGTGTTTTATGGAGCCTAATTACTTCCCGGAAACTGCGGATACTAAAACATGTAACCTTATCAAATCTCAAGCAACTTGGGACTACGCTACGGCCAACTTGGATTCAGCTTGGTAACTATTTAAAAAATTCTTCTACTTTTCTAGGATGTAGTTTTGGAAATAAAGTATCTGCTTTATTGTCATTAACAACCATTTCATTGGCTAAGCTCTCCACCATGGCTCTTCCTACTTTTGCTTGTCTTCTTGGTGTAAATAAGTTGAGCCACCACGCAGAAATTGCTACGGGAATAATCGGTAGATCTATAATATAAATTTTTCTTCCGCTAAATTTTGCGTAGAGATTCATAAGATCTTTATAACTCATTTTATCTGGCCCACCGATTTCTATGACCTCAGGCTTATCTGGAAGATCTAGAGCTGCTACTAGGTATTTTAGTACGTCATGAAGTCCTATTGGCTGAGTTAATGTGCTTGACCATTTCGGTACGGTTAAAACTGGAAGTTTATGAACCAGGTTTTTTATAATTTCATAAGATATGCTTCCATCACCTATAACCATAGATGCTCTAAATTCAATCGTAGGAACATATTTATTGAGTATAGATCCAGTACGGTGTCTACTCTTAAGATGCTTAGATAATTTATCTAAATCGGAACCTAATCCTCCTAGATATATTATTTTCTTAACACCATTAGATTTGCACGCCTCTCCAACAATCTCAGCAACCTGTTTTTCTGCAACTGCATAATCTATCTTCTTTTGAGCCATCATGTGAACAAGATAGTAAACTACATCTACATTCTGAAGAGACGTGTTAATTGCATTATTATCAAAAACATCTACCTCCATTTTCACTAAGCGTTCATTTTCCGGAAGTTTGTGGTTATTTCTGGAGATAGCCACTAATTCGTGTTTTGTTTCTTTAAGCAGCTCATTAATTAAGTTGCTACCTATAAATCCACTTGCACCGATAATAGCTATTTTCATTATTTATATTATACAAAAAAAGAGAGGCAATTAACGCCTCTCAAGTTTTAGTCTTTTTTAAATACTTACTTTTCTAGTGATTCTACTGTAGATTCACCAGCTTTAGGATTTGAACTCTTAGCTAAGTTTCTAACACCCCAAACTAATAGAATTCCGAATCCAACTTTAGCTAGTAAGTCTAATACAGCATAAAGCATATTTTCAGATTTGAAATCTAATTTGTTTTGACCGTTTCCACCTAAGTACCATACAAGTGGGTAGAATAACCATAGTACAGAAAGGTAAGAAGCTAACATTACATATAGTTTACCTAATTTAGGATTAGCAGAAGCTTTAACTTCCTTCATAATTACTACATATAAGATGTAGGCAATTAGAAGAAGAGCTAGAGTAGATAAGCTAAACCATACCCATTTTGTACTTGAGTCTACTAATGTTGCTAAGAAACCTGTAACAATCATGTATACGTCTAAGAATACTAATGTTGCCATTGTCCATCCTCGGTTCTTAACCTTTGATGGTAGGCCGACTAGGCCCAAGCTTAGTAATAGCATTGGTGTTGTTACTAACCAGTCAATGTATCGAGCTGATTGAACAGTTGTTCCAGAAACCATTAAGTCTCCGAAATTATGTACCATTGCGTAGTAAGCTGTTGCTGCTACTAAAGTAATACCTACCGCTAATGCAGCGTGATGTCTATCTTCTTTTCGAAGATTAAAGCCAAGGTAAGCCAAGACTAAGCTTCCTAGTGCCATTCCTATGGTTCCAACCCATAGCCATGAACTTGTGTCCATATATACTCCTTTTAAAATTTATATATACTTCCACTTTAGAACTAACATAAGCAAAATACCATAGTAAAATTGTCAACAAAGCATAACTACTATAAGAAAAATTATTTGTCTGAATGGCAATATTAATTTAGAATATTATTTAATTAAAAGAGGGGTAAATGTATGCAAGAAAGATTTAATTTTGGTGAAGATTTTAAGGAGTATCCTGTTATTACACCTACTGTTCAGGTAGAAGAAGTTTCAATAGAGCAAGTAGAGCAAATTCCAGGCCAATTAAGCTTCTTTATTTTAGATAGATTCGTAGACGTTAAGTAATCTAAAAAGTTTAATAACTAACAAATAAGATATAATTAACTCAATGAATTACGTCTCTCTAATCATTGGTAAGACCGTAATATTTCTAATGAGGTTGCTCGGTAGGAATGCCAACACGCTACCGGGATTAATAATTGAAAAATTGAACCCTAAATTTCTAGATTCTAAATTATCTAAATTACCTAATGGTGTGATCATAGTAACTGGAACTAATGGAAAAACTACTACCACTAAACTTTTAAGTAGCTTACTTAGCGCGCAGGGTCTAAGAGTTCTCTCAAATCAAACAGGGGGTAATTTTGTAAGAGGTATAATTTCTCTAGTTTTAGATAAAACCTCTCTAACCAATAAACTAGATTACGACGTGGCCGTTCTCGAATTAGATGAAGCTCACGGAGTAAGATTTGTTAATTACTCAAGACCAAGAGGCGTTATAGCTCTCAATATCCTAAGAGATCAACTAGATCGCTTTGGTGAAATTGATCAAACCGCAGAGCTTGTCGCTAAAATTGCCAAGAGCTCAAAAGATTTCATTGTTTTAAATTCGAATGATCCAAGAATTTCCAAAATTTCAGATCAAGTAAAAAATAGAGAAATATATTGGTATGGTTACAGCTCAAAACTCAAAGATATATTCATAAGCGATGATCAACATTATTCTAAGGATGTTAATTTCTTTGAGGCCCACAGGCCAGATGTTGAGCTTTTGTCATTTAATGAAAATAAATTAGTAATTAATGCAGACATGAAGCGCGAGTTGCCTTTTAAATTAACTGGCTCGTATAATGCAGTTAATATAGTTGCGGCCATAGCAGGCTTAAATGCCATCATTAGTGAAGTTGATTATGATAAGGTCACAAAAGTTTTATCAGAATTTAGACCTGCATTTGGAAGAGGTGAAGTTCTTGAATTAAAAAATGGCGTTAGTCTGCAGCTTCAATTAGTTAAAAATCCATCAGGTTTTAACCAAGCTTTAAATATTACTTCCGATCATCATTTCGATAAAGTAGGAATTGTTATAAACGATAACTATTCAGACGGCAGAGATGTTTCATGGTTATATGATGTTAACTTTAAGGTACTTAAAAACCTTAAAATTTATGTTGGTGGAATTAGGTATTTAGACATGGCGCTAAGGCTTAAGCTTCTGGATATAGACAGCAACACGTGTTCTAGCCTTCAAGAATTAATTAAAGATATATCTAAATTGGAGAAAAACCAGAAGGCCATAATTTATTGTACGTATACTGCGATGTTAGAAATTAGAAACATTCTTAAAGATAAAGTAGAGAATTTCGAAGAGGTTGGTCTATGAAATTACATATAGTCCATTTATATCAAAAGGAGATGAATATCTATGGTGACAATGGAAATGTTGAGGCAATTGAATATAGGTTAAAGAAACGGGGAATTGAATATAAGACTACTGTAGTGAATGTTGGAGATAGTCTGCCTAATGATGCCGACATTATTATCGGTGGAGGCGGTCAAGATTCAGGTCAGTTCTTAGTTCAAGAAGATTTGCTTATGAAAAAAGATCAAATTAGAAAGATGGCTAATGACGGTGTTGTAATGCTCATGATATGTGGAATGTATCAATTATTCGGAGATAAATTTATAACTAATAAAAATATTACAATCGAAGGTATTGGAGTTCTTCCTGTGACTACGAAGGCAGGAGATAAAAGACTTATTGGAAACGTCGTAGCCGATTCAGATTTTGGAATATTAGTTGGATATGAGAATCATAGTGGTGAAACATTTTTAAATAAGGATGCTCACCCACTAGCCAAAGTAATAAAGGGTAGCGGAAATAATTCGGCTTCCAAAAATGAAGGTTGTATTTTAAATAATGTCTTTGGTTCGTATATGCATGGACCACTGCTGCCCAAGAATCCTAAACTTACCGATGAATTAATAATAAGAGCAGTAAAAAAACATCAAAGTGAATTCAATTTAACAGATCTAGATGATTCACTTGAAAATAAAGCTAATGAGTTCGCCAGCACTAGACCAAGATAACTTAAGTTTTTTTTAAGCAACCTAAGAGTATATTGAATGGTATATGAATACATATACAAGAGGAATTAGAAATGCATTTAGAAATTTAATTAGAACCTTTTCTATAGTCTTTATCCTCGGACTTAGTGTAGGTTTATCAATAGCTATGCTGGTTGCGCACCAAACCGTATCCAAGAAAATAGCTTCAATTAAGGCAAACGTGGGAAATAACGTAATTATTTCTCCGGCCGGTGTAAATGGTTTCCAAGGAGGAGGAAATCCATTAACTAACACTCAGGCAAACCAAGTCAGTAAATTAGCTCATGTTTCATCAGCCGTAGAAACAATAAGCGATAGATTTAATAATACAAATAGTAATTTAGTTTCAGCTATAGATGCCGGTAGTTTAGGTAGGAGATTTAATTCAAATCCTAACTCTAATTTTTCAGGAAACCTTAACTTCACTCCGCCGGTAAATGCACTCGGCACCAATAGTGCTAACGCAATAAGCTCGCTAGCAACTAGAAACGGCGAGACTGTTTCATTAACTAGTGGGGCTTTGTTTAATGGAAATTCTACAGATGATGTTGCTATTATCGGATCGTCACTTGCGTCTAAAAATAACCTAAAAGTAGGTTCTACTTTTACGGCATACAATACCTCAATTAAAGTCGTTGGAATCTATACGGCAAGCACATCATTTGCAAACAACCAAGTACTAATGCCGCTTGCTACTTTACAAAACCTTTCTACTCAACAAGGTCAACTAACCGAAATTATATTAACAGTTGATTCAATAAGTAACGTAGACTCAGTTACAAATGTAGTTAAAAATGTATTGGGTAGCGCTGCGGATGTAACTAATTCAGCTCAACAAGCACAAAATAGTATTACGCCACTGCAAAATATCCAGTCTATTAGTGTAATAAGTCTTATAGCGGCCACTGTTTCTGGAGGTGTAATTATCTTCCTTACTATGGTTATGATAGTTCGTGAAAGACGAAGAGAAATAGGAGTTCTAAAAGCTATAGGAGCCTCTAACGCTAAAGTAATGGAGCAATTCGTTACAGAAGCTACTACCCTTACATTCATGGGGGCATTAGTTGGTATGGTTGTAGGTTTCCTTAGCTCTAATTCAATAACTACACTTCTTGCAAACAATAGCAGCTCAAGTAGCTCTATGGCCAACAGAGGATTTGGTGGTGGAGGAGGGCGATTCCTTGGAGGAATTAGAAATAACTTGAGTAATCTTCATGCAGTAGTAGGATGGAACGTATTACTTTATGGACTACTTATTGCATTAGTAATAGCAGTAATCGGGAGTGCGCTTGCTTCAATGTTTATAGCAAGAATTAAGCCTGCCGAAGTAATGAGAGTGGAGTAAAATATGTTAAAAGTAGATAAATTAAGTAGAGAATTCAAATCTGGAGATACTGTAGTTAAAGCAGTCAACGACGTATCTTTCAGTGTGGGTGAAGGAAAATTCGTAAGTATTATAGGTAGAAGTGGTAGCGGTAAGAGTACTCTACTTACTCTACTTGGAGCTTTAGATAAGCCTAACTCAGGAAGTATTGAGGTAGACGGAATCGATATTGCTAAGATTTCCGGAAAAGAACTAAATGAATACAGAGCCAAAAAGATAGGATTTATATTCCAGGGATACAACCTAATACCTAATCTAAATGCCATAGAGAATGTAATGCTTGCTATGGAATTTGGTAAATATCCAACAAGATCTAGAAAAGATCGAGCTAAAGCGCTACTTATGCAAGTAGGTTTAAATGACACAGAAATGCTTCGAAGACCAGGAAAACTTTCAGGTGGTCAACAACAACGTGTTGCAATTGCAAGAAGTCTAGCAAATAACCCTAAATTAATTCTTGCAGATGAACCTACTGGTAATTTAGATTCTCAGACAGGTAAAGTTATTTTTGATTTACTTCATTCACTAGCTAAAAGTGAGAAGACAACAATTATTGCTGTTACTCACGATTTAGAAATAGCGGGTAAGGCTGATGAAGTATATAAATTAGATGACGGTAAATTAAAGAAAGGATTAAAATAATGGAAGAAAAAAAATCTTCTAATACAATCAGGGTGGACAAGAAGCAATTGCTTTATGGTCTTGTGGTGCTTGCGCTAATGCTAGTATCTTTTCTTGCAGGAGAAGCGGTTAAGGGTCATGGCAATAAAAATACTGCATCTCTATACTCAAATGGATTCGGTGGCGGATATGGATCTGGCATGAGAAATAATGCTAACCGAGCTTTCGGTGCAGTTACTAGTGTTTCTTCGAGCTCTATATCAGTGAATGATCTAAGAACTGGAAATACTAAGACATTTAATGTGACTTCTTCTACTCAGGTATTAAATAATGGTGCAACCTCAGATATTTCCAGCATAACAGTTGGAAGTAATGTAGTAGTTAGTGGAGATAGTTCTAATAATGCTATTAGGATTATGGTTAATCCTGCGGCACCTACCCAAGCACCAACAAACTAGTTAGAATATATTCTAGTGATATACCAAGATACTAGAAGAGCTTTAGGTACAGATTGTTTAATTACAATAAACTCCAAAGATGAAAAAAAGACTAAGAAGTTCTTTAATAATCTTTGGAGTGTTGTTGAAGTATTTGAGGCTAGATACTCAAGATTTATAAAAAGCAGTGAGCTTAGTTATATAAATATAAATGCGGGTAGCGATATTGAGATATCTAAAGAATTGAAAGATATTTTAGATAAGGCAATAGAATATTCTAAAGCAACCGATGGGCTATATAATCCTTTTATACTTCCATTACTTCAAAGTGTAGGATATAAGGGATCTTGGCCAAATCCTAATATTTTTGATGAAGATCTAGATTTCTCTACTAGAAAAATAAAAGATATAAATAAGCTTAAGATTGTAAAAAATAAATTAACGATTCCTAAAGACTCAGCATTAGATCTTGGAGGAATAGGCAAGGGATATTTATTAGATAAGTTATCTAAGATTTTAGAAAATGAATTTGATGGATATTGGATTAGTTTAGGTGGAGATATTGTGGCGGATGGATTTCAGGAAGCAGATCATTCCTGGAAAATATTCATTGAAAGTGGAACTAACGAGGAAATTTCTAGCTATGTGGATAACAAAGGTAAATATCTAGCTATTGCTACATCTGGAACTAACAGAAGATCAACCAATACCTGGAATCATATTATTAATCCTAAGACCGAAGCTTCTTCGGAATCAGATATTTTAACTGCTACAGTAGTATGCCCCGACCCAATAAAAGCAGATATTCTTGCAAGTTGTTTCTTGTTATTAAAATCTAATCAAGCTAAAGATTTTGCTAGTAAATTTAAGATCGATGTATATCTTCAAAAGAATTATTCTACCGAAAATTCCAAGAATGTTATTTATTTAGGTAATAGAGGTACTTTTAAACCTTAATTTTTGTTAATATATAAGACATGGCGCGATGGCCGAGGAGTTAGGCAACGGTCTGCAAAACCGTGTACACGAGTGCGAATCTCGTTCGCGCCTCCAAAAAGTGTTATAATATTTAAAATCAATCAGGGCGAGTGGCGGAATGGTATACGCGACAGACTTAAAATCTGTTGACCATAACAGGTCTTGAGGGTTCAAGTCCCTCCTCGCCCACCAACTTTAGATAATGTATAAGAACGAAATTTCAGTATTTCGTTTTTTTTATTTTGTAGTAATATATAACCATAAGCAAATTATTAAAAAAGGAATTAAATTAAATGGGCACCAAAATAAATAAAAAAGGTTTTTCTACAGTAGAAGTATTACTAGTTGTTTTAGTAATCTTAATACTAGGACTCGGAGGATGGTTAGAATATAAGAATAACCATAAGACTAAGAAAACGACCACATCCAGCACATCTAGCATGAGTAATATGAATATGGGGGGTAGTGCAAGTTCTACTACAGTAGTACAGAATACTGTCAATACTTTTAAGATTCCAGAACTAGGCATTCAGCTTCAACTTCCAGATTCACTAAAATCTATTACATATAGCGTTCAGAATTATCAGTCTATTGCTATTAAAGATAGTGTAGGATGTAGTATTGCTAGCATGACGAGATTGATCGGTTCATATAACTCATTTCATAATGATCAAAACGTTATGGAGCCAGGATCTCTAGTTTTAGATAACAAAACTTCATTCGTAACTTATAATCATCCTCAGAGTGCTTGTAGCGGAAATAGTCAGACAGAAAATCAATACGAAAAAGATACGACAGATTTTGTGAATGCTCTTAAAACCGTTACTAATTTGAACTAAAGAATAAATTAGCTCTCGAAGCTATTATAAAAGCCGCCATAATAATAGCCATTTAGCGATGGAGAAATATGAACATTCCTTCTAATTTCTTCTGGTACTAAAGCGTAAGCCCCTAACTTACTTATAATTTCTTCGGAATATTCTTCCTCGCTATCTAATTTTTCAAATAGCTCAATAATATTCATCGAGAAACCATTTTCAACAAGTTCTACATGTCTTTTGCTATATTTTTTAGTGGCTGCTTTTTTAATAGCAGTTGATATTTCTTCTTCAGTGCTATCGGCACTCAATTTTTCAAGAGCTTTTGCCTTCATATCTCTTGCAATATTAGGATAGTATTCGATTTCGACCTGAGAATCCGCAGGGATTGAGTCAATAATTTTTAAATATTCTTCTTATTCATTTTGTAATGGAAAATTATCTATTTCTTTCATATCTAATAAGTATCTATATATATTAAATCAATAGCAACGTTAAGCATTTTGAATTTAAGGATGAGTTATTAGCCACCATAATGATGGCTTTGAAGGAGTATCTTTTAGATATACATCAAATGTATATCTATTTTCTGGAATATTTGTTTCTATACTTAATTTACCTAGATAATCTCCACTTTTATTATATTGGTTAACATTTTTTAATTTTAAAGAAATATTAATTTTAGTTGAATTTAATGTTTTTGGTAAATATAGATTTCTAATTTCTAGATTTAAAAACTTATTATTCCAAGGTGTTTTGTATTTTATATTATCTAACGTACCCGAAAGATTGTAATTATTTGAGAAATTATTTCTAAATTTAGAAACTATATCTTCAGATGAAGATAGAGCTGTCGCTAGTGATGAAGTTTTCATAACTGAAGAAAGTAAAGTCAGGTTTTTGCCTTCTATATTTATTTCAGAAGAGGTTAGCAGAACTCCACCGGCTTGATCTGTGTTTCCGGTTTTAATTCCGTCAATTCCCAGTTTGCCTAGTAAGGAATTGTAGTTAGTTTTAACTCCTATCCCTGGAAGGCTAGCGCTTTTCATGGATACAATATCTTTAATAACTGGATTGTTTACTGCTAGTGTTCCGAGTTTTAATAAATCATTTGGCGTAGACATTGTATCTGGTGATAGGCCACTTGCGTCACTGCCAACGGTAGTGTCATAAAGGCCATTGCTCTTAAGAAAATCATTGGCGGCTGTTTGGTAGTTTTTCAGTGATCCAAAAGCCCATAAGGCAAGAGTATCTGCAGCATTGTCCGAAGATGGTAATAGCATTGATTCTAGTAGCTGATATTCACTTATTTTTTCACCTTCAGAAACATATGTTACTGATCCATCTTGTGCTAAATAATTTTTATATATTGATTCGTCGTTTGTAGATATTGTTAATTCGGGACCTTGTTGATTTAAGGAAAGAGGGTATTTATTTAGTACAACCAAACTTGTTATAAGCTTGGCAACTGAAGCTGTGGGGCTTGGCTTAAAAGTGCCATTGTTGTAATTAAAGTTAGTATCTTTGATACTAATTGCACCTTCAACTGAATCGGGCCATTTTAAATTAAAATTACCATTCTGAATTGTCCTAGAATAATTATTGCCAACATTAGGTTTTATTAAGCCTAACGGTCTATAGATGCAGTATGCAGCGTAAACTGATAGAGAAATTAATATAAATATAGATAAAATTAATATTTTTTTTGAATTTAATTTAACTCCCATAATCTCATTCAATAATAGCAATTTTATCGATAAGAAAGAATTAAATTAATATATAATATATGTATAAATTAGAGGGGAACAAATTGAATATATATAAAGACATAGACCAGAATAAAAGGAGATCCGTTTATATTATTTTATTTTTCCTAATATTCACTATTGGACTACTTCTAATCTTCTCAAAGGCTTTAAACTGGGGTAATAGCATAGTAATAGGCGGAACTATAGGTGCACTAGCTTATGCAGTAATTACGTATTATTCTGGAGCGAGTATGGCTTTAGCCGTAAATAGAGCTCAAGAAGTTAGTAAAAAAGATAACCCTAGACTTTATAGAATTGTTGAAAATATCGCAATTACTGATGGTCTGCCTAATCCAAAAGTTTACATAATGAATGATCCTGCTCCTAATGCTTTTGCTACCGGTCGTGATCCAGAACATTCTTTTATATGTGTAACAAGTGGACTGTTAGATATGATGAACGACAAAGAGCTAGAAGGGGTTATTGCTCATGAAATGAGCCATATTAAGAATTACGATATAAGGGTTAATATGATTGCCTTTGCTCTAACTGTAATAATTTCATTTGTTGCAGATATTGTAATCAGATCTATGTGGTTTGGAAATGAAAGGGAAAACGAAAACAATCCTTACTTATTTTTCATAGCTATTGTTGCCGCGATACTAGCTCCATTTGTCGCTATGTTTATTCAACTAGCAATTTCTCGTCAAAGAGAATATCTTGCTGATGCTTCAGGAGCACTAGCTACCAGATATCCAGAAGGTTTAGCTTCAGCTTTAGAAAAGATTAAAAATTCTTCTAGCGCTACTAGGGTTCAGAATACTTCAACTGCTCATCTATTCTTCGCTAATCCTTTAAGGAAGCATGGAATTACTTCACTTTTTGAGACTCACCCACCAATTGATGAACGAATAGCAAGATTAAGAAAGATGGATTAAAAAATGAGCAGAGATAAATCTAAAAATAAGAAGAATAAAGTTAAATTAGAAAAAAATACTGAATCTAATAAAGATAAGAAAGCTAAGGTGGAAGTTAAGCCATTCAAAATCAGAAATGTTCTAAAGAATGCATATCTTTTGTTGGCTCATAATAAGAAGGCAATATTCAAAATAACTGGCATATATGGATTAATTTATTTCTTTTTAGTTCAATCATTTACTGCACCAGTTTCAGCTACGGGTATAAAAAATTCTTTCCTTGCTGCATTTCAAAACCAAATACATGCAACATTTAATACTTTTTCTTATGTTGTTTCTTCAAATACTACAGACTCTTCATCGCAAACTAGCCCAATCTTTCAAATCATACTAATAATTATCTTTAGTTTGGCAATTATCTATGCATTTAGAAAAATGTATAAAAACGAGGAGATTAAAGTTAAAGAAGTTATATATAACTCAATGTATCCACTTATTCCATTTTTAATAGTTTTAATAATAATCCTTATTCAACTTCTTCCTATGGATCTGTCTTTAGCTTTTTACTCAATAATAACTAGTGGCGGAATACTTAGTAATATTGTTGAGTTATTAATTTTTGGTATACTATTCATCTCTTTGATTCTATTTAGTCTTTACTTAGTTTCTAATTCAATCATCGCTCTATATATAGTTACTCTTTCAAATATGACTCCACTAGCTTCCTTGAGATCTGCTAAACAATTAATCAAAGGCAGAAGGCCTAAAGTTGTAATATCCCTACTGATACTCCCATTACTTCTAGTGGCATTGGCTGCAGCGGTGTTATTGCCTCTAATATTATTTATCCCTGCAATTGCTTCCTGGGTCTATATAATTATGTTAATTTTTGCTTTGCCATTAGTACATAGTTACTTATATAGTCTTTACCGGGAACTAATTAAATGAACAAAATTGAAGCAAGCGAGCGAATCGATAAATTAAAAAAACTCATTAACGATTATCGTTATCACTATCACGTAAAGAATGAATCAATAATGAGTGAAGAGGCTGCAGATAGCTTAAAACACGAGCTATCTATGCTTGAGAGTAAGTTCTCAGAACTTATTACTATGGACTCACCAACTCAACGAGTAGCAGGTGAAGTTTTAAAAGAATTTAAATCAGTAAGCCACGCCAAAAGAATGCTTTCACTAAACGATGTGTTCAGTGTAAAAGAAGTAGAAGATTGGATTGCTAGGATTTCTAAGATAAGTGAGAGAAAAGATTTCGAATACTACGTGGATATTAAAATGGATGGTCTTGCCATGTCATTAATTTACGAAGATGGACTTTTAGTTCAGGGAGTAACAAGGGGTGATGGCTATAGCGGGGAAGACGTAACTCTAAATATTAAGACAATAGATTCCATCCCTCTACTTCTAAACGAAACCTCAAAGAATAAAGAATTACTTAGAGGCAGGACTGAAGTCAGGGGCGAGATAGTGATGCATAAAAAAGACTTTGAAGATCTCAATAAAAAACGAGAACAACAAGGCATGGCACTTTTTGCTAATCCTAGAAATACAGCAGCAGGAACAATTAGGCAGTTAGATTCTAAACTGGTTGCAGAGCGTAAACTTTATTTTAGAGCTTATGACCTAATTAGAATTGATCATCCAATAGACACTAATGAGCATGTTTATGAGTCATTAAGTGACTTAGGTTTCCTAGTTAATTCAATGAGTAAAAAAGTTAAAACGGTTAAAGAAATAGAAGACTTTATAGACACATGGGAAGATAAAAGACACGACCTAGAATTTAATACCGACGGATTGGTTGTTAAAATTAATGACCGTAAGTTATTTGAAGACCTAGGGGTAGTTGGTAAGGCTCCAAGAGCTGCAATAGCTTTTAAGTATGCAGCAGAGCAAGCCACCACAAAAGTTAAAGATATATTCGTATCCATAGGAAGAACTGGTTCAGCTACGCCAGTAGCAATACTAGAGCCAGTAAGAATCGCGGGTTCTACTGTTCAAATGGCTACACTCCATAATGATCAAGAGGTTAAAAGAAAAGATATTAGAATTGGAGACAGCGTAATTGTTCACAAGGCTGGAGATATCATTCCTGAAATTATTGAGCCACTTAAAACTCTCAGAACTGGTAAAGAAAAAGTATTCATAATGCCTAAGAATTGTCCGGATTGCAATCAGCCACTCAAAAAAGAAAAAGAAAATGACGTTGTATTCAGATGTTCTAACGAAAGTTGTCCTAGCAGGATGTATAAGCGGATAGTTCACTATGCAAGTAAATCGGCATTAGATATTGAAGGTCTAGGAGAAAAGAATGTTCTAGCATTAATTTCTGTAGGATTAATAAGTGATCAGGCGGATATATACAATCTCAAAGTTAAAGAAATAGAGGGCCTAGAAAGATTTGCTGAGGTAAGTGCAAATAAGTTAATTGATGCAATAAAACTTAAAAAGAATCCAAGTTTAGAGAGATTTATATATGGACTTGGAATTAGACATGTTGGCGTGCAGACCGCAATTGATTTATCTGGTCATTTCAAGACTCTAGAAAATATTTCAAAAGCAACCGAAGAGGACTTATCTAATGTTGAAGGAGTGGGTGATGTAGTAGCTGAAAGTATAGTGGAATGGTTCGCAGAACCAACGAATAAAGACTTATTAAATAAATTCAATAAATACGAAGTTGTTCCTAAAAAATCTGAAGTTGTAAATGGCCCTCTTCATGGCATGAGCTTTGTTATTACTGGATCGCTTAAGTCGATGGGGAGAGAGCAAGCTGCACAAAAGATTAGGGACCTTGGAGGTACTTTTCAGTCTAGTGTTGGCAAGGAGACCACATATCTTGTAGTAGGAGATAACGTTGGTGAGTCTAAGCTGGAAAAAGCTAGAAAATTGGGCACTAAATTAATTAATGAATCTGAACTGCAGGAATTAATTAGTTAGACAATTCACACATATTTGACAATATTAAAAATACTTATTATGCTTAAGTTAATTCGTGCGCTACAAAAAATATAGCGGCGTCTAGCAAAATAAAAAACACAAAATATAAAATACCGTGTTATGCCGCTATAGGGTGGGCGTGCACGAATACCACCTTAATAAAATAAGGTGGTTTTTTATTCTATCAACATGATATATTTAATTTATATAAACATTAACAATTTAAGGAGTGAATTAAATGGGCGCCAAACTAAATAAAAAAGGTTTTTCTACAGTAGAAGTATTACTAGTTGTTTTAGTAATCTTAATACTAGGACTTGGAGGATGGTTGGTATATAAGAATAACCATAAAACTAAGAAAACGACTACATCCAGTACATCTAGCATGAGTAATATGAATATGAATTCTGAGCAATATGCTGGCTGGAAGACTATGACACTCAAGTATGAAAAAATAACATTTATGTACCCGAGCAATTGGAAGTTAGTAGATAATTCAATATCATCCCCCCAAAATTTAGGAGGATGTACATATCCTGGTCATGATTATATTATCTTAACTAGCCCTAATAATAATCAGGTCAATTTACGAACCGGAATTGACTGTATTGGCGACGTTGTCGCAAAGTCTTTTGGATCTATTCCTGTTAAATCTTTAGGTGAAAATCTATTTCTAGATTTTGAGGCAGACAGTTTCGAAGTAAATCCTACTGGACCTAGTTTTGCATGCCTAGCCCCTTCGACCACCGCAGATAGTTGGCTCTCATTTAATAGTAAAAATATATTTCCTTCAAACGGTAATCCTTCTGCTCCGATGAATTCATTCTGTTTTACACCATTCACTGGTTCAGATTTTCAGTCTGCCCCAAACCTTACGGTTGAACAAATAGAATCAAACGTAGATTTCAATGACGCTAAATTAATATTTGAATCAATGACCTATTAGTCGATCGCTAAACGAATTAACCACCTTAATAAAATAAGGTGGTTTTTTTAAATTAAAAAAGATAGAATTTAAATGTTAATAATTACTTGGGGATATAGCTCAGCTGATTAGAGCGCAGCGCTGGCAGCGCTGAGGTCGAGGGTTTGAATCCCTCTATCTCCACCAATAAGATTAACTTTTCCAACCTTCAGATTCGAATACGGCTACTACCATCGCACAAACTGCTTTTGATGCACATTTTATGCCGCTGACTCTCATGTTGATAGGTCCAAATTCTTCATTTCTATTTAATGCTAGAGCCTTAAGACTTTTTTCTATGTCACTTTTAACTTTAGATTCATCATGGCCTTCGTGTTCAACAAGTAATCCTTTGTTAGTTTGACTATCTTGGATCCATCCAACTCCTGCCCAAGCTTCTTCTCCGGGTTTGCTAGTCCTAGCTTGCGCCATGACGACATATAATTTATCGCCCCATTTCCCTTCAATTTTAGAAGCTTTCTCTACGTTTTCTACAATACTCTCTGGTGGAATAACGGAACTTAAATATAGTAGATTAAAATTTTCTATTCCTGCATTCACTAATGCGTTATCGAAAGCAGACAGTTCAGTCGGGCCCTCGCCGGTAGATGCTACAACTTCAATTTTCATATAATTTAATTATATAAAATTAATTAGATATAAAAAGAATAATATTAATCTAAGGTATAATTAACATATGCAGGTTGTTATAAATAACCAAATCGTAAACTACAATATCAGCGGCAAGGGCAAGAAAATACTTATTCTTCATGGTTGGGGTGATAACATAAAAAGTTACGATAATTTAATTAACGAATTATCTAGAAATTATCAGGTTGCAGCTGTAGATCTTCCGGGATTTGGTGGATCTATAATAGAAGAAGATAATTATGATCTTTCTAAGTATGCTGTATTCATTAAAGATTTCACGGATAAAATTGGCTATAAAGATTTAGATTTATTAATCGGACACAGTAACGGAGGTGCTATTGCTATTAAAGCAATAGCTGAGGATAAAATAAATCCTAAAAAGTTAGTATTAGTCGCTAGTGCGGGAATAAGAGAACCTGAATCTTCAAGGCTAAAAACTCTAAAATTAATTACCAAGTCGGCTAAATTAATTACTAGTCCACTTCCAAAATCTACTAAAAGTAAACTCAGATCTAAATTATATAAAAATATTGGATCAGATTATCTAGTTAATGAAAATCTTAAAAATACTTTTAAAAATGTTGTAAGCGAAGACATAAGAAAATACCTTAAAGATATGAAACAAGATACTCTATTAATCTATGGAGATATTGATGAGGAAACTCCATTTACATTTGGACAAGAATTCCATGAACTACTCAAAAGTTCGACCTTGGAAATACTACACGGAGATCACTTTTTAATTCACTCTGACCCAAAACAAATAGCTGATAGAATTAAGGAATTCGATAATGAAAAAATTAATTAATTCACTTTTAGTTTTCTATTCTCTTAGATTCTCAAAAACTATTACGTATATGTTGCAAGTTTCAGAATATAAGCCAGGTAAATATTTTAAGTGGTTCTGGACAACTGATGATTTCTCTAAAGTTATAACTAGGCAACAATTAGTAAACACACCTAGATCTAAGACGATAATGAGTGGAATAAATTTCGGTATCGCTATAGAAATATTAGCCGGATTAGTATTAATAGTTTTAGGATTTCTCAATAAGTTAGTCGGCGGAATTTATTTTGGATTCGCTGTTATTATTGCTTATCCAATAATATGGTCTCAATTGATTGGATTTTTTGTCTTCTTTGCCAGAATACTAATAATTAATCCAGATGAAAAAAAGAAAATATCAAATTCTAAAGATATTTTTTCTAAAACTAAAGCGAAGAAAATTGCCGTACTAGGAAGCTACGGTAAAACTAGTATGAAAGAACTGCTATCAAGTGTTTTATCTAGGTCATTAAATGTAGTTGCTACTCCAGGAAATATGAACGTGGCTATTTCTCATGCTAGATTTGCCGCTAAGCTTACAGGAAACGAAGATGTGGTAATAATCGAGTATGGTGAGGGGGCTCCAGGGGACATAGCTAAATTTGCATTAAATACCAAACCAGACATTGCAGTAATAACCGGACTTTCTCCAGCTCACCTTGATGAATACAAAACTCTTGAAGCAGCCGCTAAAGATATTTTCTCAATTTCTAAATTTGTTGATGATAAAAATATTTATGTAAATCTTGATAGCAAGGAAACTAATAAATACATTACTAAAACACAGAATGGATATAGTAGCGAAGGAGCTCTAGGATACAAGGTGAGTGATGTTAATAATTCTCTGAGTGGAATTTCATTCACGCTAACCAAAGGAGATAAGAAGCTGAAAGTAAAATCCAAATTAATTGGCAGACATCAAATTGCTCCGCTGAGCTTAGTTGCGACTCTAGCTCTTAATCTTGGAATGAAAAAAGAAGATGTAGAGAAGGGACTTAGTGAAACTACTGCTTATGAGCACAGAATGAAACCTAGAGATCTAAACGGCGCCACTATTATTGACGATACATATAACGGTAATCTTGAAGGTGTGAGAGCTGGAACTAAGCTTTTAAAAGAAGTAGACGCCAGAAGAAAAATATATGTCACTCCAGGACTCGTAGACCAAGGAAGTATGAATAAAATTGTACATAACGAAATGGGTGAATTAATAGCTGATGCTAAGCCAGATATTGTAGTACTTATGAAAAATTCAGTCACTAACTTCATAAAAGAAGGACTTCATAAAGGTGAATATAAGGGTGAATTAATAGTAGAAGAAGATCCACTTCATTTCTATAACAATCTAGCTAGCTTTACTGCAAGTGGAGATGTTGTGTTGATGCAGAATGACTGGACTGACATCTACAAATAAAGCTTAATTTGCTAGTAAGCATAAAAATAAACTAGAATATAAGAATGGAAACAGTAGCAGTAATATTTGGCGGTAAATCAGCAGAGCATGATATCTCTATCATTACAGCTATCTCAACTATTATTAAACCCCTTGAACTTACGAAGAAATATAATGTTCTACCTGTTTATATAACTAAATCTGGAGAATGGTACTGTGATTCTAAACTTAAAGATATATATAACTACACTAAAAAAGATATATCTGAAACTTTAAAGAAAATTAAACCAATAACCCTAGATTTAAATAATGGTCTAACTTTAATTAAGACCTCTAAATTTGGTAAGAGTGAAAGAATTAAGGTAGATGTAGCTTTTCCTAGCATGCACGGTACTTACGGTGAAGATGGAACTCTAATGGGAGTTCTAGAAATGGCCAATGTTCCATTTATTGGTTGTGATACAGCTGCAAGCGCTGTTGCTATGAATAAAGTTCTTTCAAAGAAAGTAGCCGAGAGTTCAGGAATTAGCGTAGTAAATTATCATGACTTCACTAAAGCCGAATATCTCGCAAATCCCGAAGAGGTGGTAAAAGCTGTTGCAAAAAAACTTAAATACCCATTATTCATAAAACCCGCACACCTAGGATCAAGCATTGGTATTTCTAAAGCTAAAGACGAAGTAGAACTCAAAAACGCAATTGAGGTTGCTGCATTTTATGATGATTTAATTTTAGTTGAAGAAGAAGTTAAGAATTTAGTCGAAGTAACTTTACCAATCATTGGTAATGACAAACTTACTCCTGCATTCTTAGAAAAACCATTAACTCAGGCAGAAGACTTCTTTGATTTCGACACTAAATATTTAAGAAATGGAAAAAACTCAGCCAAGAGCGGAGCAAAGGGATCGCAAGGCTATTCTGAAGTACCGGCTAAGCTTGAAAAGAAACTTTATGACGAAGCTGTTAATGTTGGCCTTAGTGTATATAAGGCTATAGGTCTTAGCGGTATTTCTAGAGTGGATATGCTAATAGACTCAAAGACAAATAAGATTTACTTTAATGAAGTTAATCCACTTCCAGGTGGGCTATACATTCACAACTGGATAAAGAGCGGTATCTCTAATGCTGAAATGGTAGATAAGTTAATAGAATTAGCTAAAGAAAAATTTAACGCCAAAGCTTCAGTCAACACAAAGTTCACAACCAGCTACTTAAGACAATTTTAATTAATCTATTTCTAATCTGTTATAATCAGAATTAGTTATGAAAAGATTTGATCCTAAAAGCTATGAAACTAAATGGCAAACAAAGTGGCAAGAAGATAAAGTTTATGCCGCAAAAGATGATTCTAATAAGCCTAAAAAATATGTTCTAGAATTTTTCCCTTATCCATCCGGAAACGCTATGCATGTTGGTCATGTTAGAAACTATACAATTGGTGATGTGATAGCTAGGTACGCTAGAATGAGTGGATTTAATGTGCTTCATCCTATGGGTTGGGATGCATTCGGTCTTCCAGCTGAGAATTTCGCTATTAAGAATCAAATTAGCCCTAAAGTCGCAGTAAAACAAAATACTGAAATATTTAAAAAACAATTAACTCAAATGGGCTTTAGTTTCGATTGGGATAGAGAAATTAACAGTACAGACCCAGAATATTACAGATGGACGCAATGGTTCTTCTTATTGTTATTTAAAAAAGGTTTAGCTTATCAGAAAGAAAGTCTTCAGTGGTGGTGTCCGGTAGATAAAACTGTGCTTGCTAATGAACAAGTAGAAAATGGACAATGTTGGAGATGTGGTTCTGTTGTTGAAAAGAAAGCCTTAAAACAATGGTTCTTCAAGATTACTGAATATGCAGATAGACTACTTTCAGATTTAGATGATTTAGATTGGACCGATTCCATTAAGAACATGCAGAGAAACTGGATAGGTAAGAGTACTGGTGCTGAAGTTGTATTTAAGGTTGACGGAATGGATGCGGAAATTAAAGTATTCACCACTAGAGCAGATACAATCTTCGGGGCCACTTATTTAGTACTAGCTCCAGAACATCCTATGGTTGAAGAACTTACTTCCGAAGAAAATATGCAAAAGGTTGAAGAATATAAGAAGGTTACTCAAGCTAAGTCAGATATTGAAAGACAGGAAACTAATAGGGAGAAAACTGGAGTATTCTTGGGCAGTTACGCAGTTAACCCAGCAACTAAAGAAAATGTTCCTATCTACATTTCAGATTACGTATTAGTTGGCTATGGAACTGGCGCAATAATGGCCGTGCCAGCACATGATCAAAGAGATTATGACTTTGCTAAGAAATTTAATCTAGATATTAAGCAAGTTGTTAAATCCGACGAAGATCTAAGTGATTCAGCAATAGAGGCCGAGGGCTCAATGATGAATTCCGGTAAATATGACGGATTATCTTCATCTGAAGCTAGAGACAAAATTGTCTCCGATCTTGAAGAAAACAAGGTTGCTAAATTTGTTACAAATTACAGAATTAGAGACTGGTTAATAAGCCGTCAAAGATACTGGGGTGCTCCAATCCCAATTGTTCACTGCGTTAAATGTGGAACTGTTGCTGTGGATGAAAAAGACCTACCAGTACTTCTACCTGAAATGGATAAGTTTGAGCCAAGTGGTGACGGAAGAAGCCCACTAGCTAATAACAAAGATTTTATGAATACTACTTGTCCTAAATGTGGCGGTGAAGCTGAAAGGGAAACTGACACAATGGATGGTTTTGCTTGTTCTAGTTGGTATTTCTTAAGATTTGCAGATGCTAATAATTCTAAAGAACCTTTCGCTAAAGAGCTTTCCGACTATTGGCTTCCTGTAGACGACTACATTGGTGGCGCTGAACATGCAGTTATGCATCTACTTTACGCTAGATTCTGGACTAAAGTCATGTTTGATGAAGGTTTAATTAACTTTAAAGAACCATTTAAGGCATTAAGAAACCAGGGCATGATTCTCGCCCCAGACGGCAATAAGATGAGTAAGAGTAAAGGTAATACTATTAACTCAGATGAGTTATTAGAAAATGGATATGGTGCAGATAGTATAAGAGTCTTAGAAATGTTCTTAGGTCCTTGGGATCAGTCCGTAAATTGGAGTATCGAAGGATTAAGTGGAACATATAAATTCCTTCAAAGAGTCTGGAATATTGTCGTTAGAAACCTTGACGCATTCGAATCAAAAGAAGAATCTATAGATAAAGATATTGAAATTCTTAGAAATAGATTAGTAATGAAAGTTACTAAAGATCTTGAAGCTATGAACTTTAATACTGCTATTGCAGCTATGATGCAGTTTGTTAATGAAATGTACCTAATTGAGGCTAAGGGTTCTTTCTCTAAAAAGAGTCTTGCTGAAGCTCTTAAGGACTTAATTTTAGTATTGGCTCCAATAGCACCTCATATTTCCGAAGAGTTATGGCATGAGATAGGCGAGAAAGATTCCGTACATATTCATTCATGGCCAACATATGATGAAAAGTTAACCATCTCAGACAAAGTTAAAGTTGTAGTTCAAATAAATGGTAAATTAAGGGATCTAATTGAAATGCCTGCTGATCAAAGCGAAGAAGAAACTAAGGCTATGGCCCAAGCTAGCGATAAAATTAAAGCCCACCTTGAAGGTAAAGAAATTAAGAAGGTTATTGTAGTTAAGAATAAGCTAGTTAATTTCGTCGTCTAACTCTTTTAAATTCTATCCAAAAGTGCTATAATCTTTGTTAGTTAAATAAAGTAAAAACAAATTTAAATTTAAAAAACCAAATTTTAAGCTTAAATTTTGTTATAGATAAGGAATATATCAATGGGTAAACCAAAGAAGCGAACAAGCGTAACCAAGCGTGGAACTAGAAGAAGTCACATTTTTCTTAAGTTAGCACGTACTGTTAACTCTAAATCCCCAGTTAAAGTTGTGACTACTGTCAACGAAACTGGAAAAAAGAACAAAATAAGCAAATAACACCTTAAAAATCTAGAAATTTTAACTACTTAAGCTAAACAAAAGCATCATAAGGAATAATTAGGTATATAAGAAATGGCATCAAATAGACATTTAGGAAGAATCATCGCATTTCAAACTCTTTATGAAGAGGACTTTAGGTTGGCTGCGAAAGATGAAGATCTTTCACTAGACGAGGTGATGAATCGAAATATATCTAGATATTCTAAAATTGTTGAAGATAAAGAATATATAGATGAATTAACTAAGGGTGTTAGTGCAAAAGCTTCCTATCTTGATGAGATAATTGCGCCCAATGCTCCAGAGTGGCCGATTGATCAGATCTCTAGAATGGATAAGATTATCCTTCGAATTGGTGTCTATGAACTTTACTATCATAAAGAAATCCCATCTAAAGTAGTTATTAATGAAGCTATAGAGCTAGCTAAGGCCTTTGGAGGAGAGAACTCATCCAAATTCATTAACGGTGTGCTCGGAACAATATATAAGAAACTAGAAGCAGAGGAAGGAGGAAAGAAATAATGAAACAAAACCCAATATCTAATATCAAGAACATGGTTCATTTTAGACGTCCTTCAATTAGTGAAGTAATTCACGAAACTACTTCTGGTGGAATTGTTTTCAGAAGAAATGCTAAAGGGGAAGTTGAAATTCTTTTAATTAAAGATGCCAAGGATCGTTGGACTGTACCAAAAGGCCATGTAGAACCAGGAGAAGAACCTGGAGCTACTGCTGAGCGTGAGATTAGAGAAGAAACAGGACTTAAAGACATGGAAGTATATTCATGGCTTGGTAAAGTTAATTTCAGATACCGAAGAGAGAAGTCATTAGTTCTCATGACCATGCATATTTGGCTTGTTGAGGGTAAGGGGAATACAGACGAACTTAATCCTGAAGAATGGTTAAAAGATGTTAAATGGATGGTTGCTAGTGAAGCTATAGATAAAATAGCTTATGAAGATATAGGAAAATTAATGCTTCTTGGACTTAAAAAAATCCGAGAAGGTAAATATTAGAAATTATGGACGCAGTTAAGTATCAAGAATTTGCAGAAAAAACTCTCAAAGTAAAATTCAATAACATCGATCATTTAATATCTGCTTTTACTCATAGAAGTTATTTAAATGAGCACAGAAATGCTAAGCACGATCACAATGAAAGACTAGAATTTCTTGGTGATGCAGTTTTAGAGCTAGTAGTTACTGAATTCTTATACACCAGTTTTGATGAGCCAGAAGGTATTTTAACTAACTGGAGATCATCACTAGTTCGTACTGAATCTATAGCACAAGCTGCGCATAAATTAGGTTTCGAGGATTACCTAAGACTATCTAAAGGAGAAGCAAAAGGTACTGAAAGAGCTAGAACTCAGATTCTAGCTAATAGCTTTGAATCTGTTATCGGTGCAATTTACCTAGACCAAGGTTACACTGAAGCAAAGAAATTTATTACCAATAATATTATCTCTACATTTGAGGATATCTTAAAGAGTGGTGCATGGATGGATCCTAAATCCAGACTCCAAGAATTAGCCCAAAGTAACGAAACCCAAACTCCTCAGTACAGAATTCACTCTGAAGAAGGCCCAGATCATAACAAAACATTCACCGTCGGTGTGTATGTAAACAACCAGATGCGAGGTCAAGGAGTGGGTGCGTCTAAGCAAGAAGCTCAGCAAAAAGCAGCCAAAGAGGCGCTTAAGTTCTACGACAAAGCATAGATAAGGTTGACATAATCTGTTTTAATCTGTAAAATATGCTAAATAATATAAATAATCTTTAACTATATAAAGAAAGTGAGTTGATTTAAACTTAATGTTAGTCATTCGTTTACAGAGAACAGGTAGAAGTGGACATGCAATGTTTAGAGTTGTGGTTCAAGATTCTCGAAAATCTCCAACTAGTGGTAAGGTAATTGCTTTAGTTGGTAATTACGATCCACACGCAAAGAAAATTAATCTTAAGAAAGAAAAGATTGAACAGTACCTAGCTAACGGTGCTCAACCATCAAACAAAGTAATTTACCTACTTGAAAAAGAAGGTGTTAAATTACCTGAATGGGTTGAAAAGTCTCTAAACAAAGAACGAAGTGTTCGAAATCCTGAAAAGAGACGATCAACTACTCCTAAAGAAGAAGTTGTAAGCGAGCCAGCAAACGAAGAAGCTGTTGCTCAAGCAGCTACAGAAGCACCAGCAGAAGCTACTCCAGAAGTAAGCGAAGAAGCACCTAAAGAAGAAGTTAAAGAATAATTTATTTCTAAATATAAAATTAGCACCTAAAAATAGGTGCTTTTTTATTTTAGTAAAATATTTGAATATTAAATCTTTGATATAATATATCCAATATTAATAATACTTGGAGGAACCAGTGGAAAACAGTATAGACATGCAATTTATTGACTTCATCGTTAAGTCACTTGTCGGCAAACCAGAAAATGTAAAAATTGAAAGAAGTATTGATGAAAAGGGAGTTCTACTAGAACTAACCGTAGATCCCGAAGATTTAGGAAGAGTAATTGGAAAAAGAGGTGCTACTGCACAGAGCATTAGAACACTTCTAAGAGCTTTAGGTACTAAGAATGAAGCTCGATACAACTTAAAGATTGTAGACAACGGTGAGCCTCGACCAGAGCGAAGAGAGCGAAGTTATGAACCACGAGAAGAATATCATAATCACGAAGTAGCTCACGAGGAAGCAGCTGAGCCAAAAGTAGAAGCTCCAAAAGCTGAAGCTAAAGACGAAGCTTCTGACCGATACTCTAAGACTCGTGCAGAACTAGAAGAACTTGACGATTTAGATTTGTAAAAAAATCTTGCATTACGTTAATGTTTTATGTATGATTAGTAGCATTAGTTCTTAAAAAACTATACTTTAAAAAACAAAAAAAGCTCATGCGAGCCACCAAAAAATCGGTGGGAGCTTTATGTGTAGCAATAAGCCGGGGTTACCCGGCTTTTTGTTTAGGAGATATATAATATTACTATGAAGATTCAAATTATCTGTTTATTCCCAGAAATGTTCGATGGTGTTTTAAATAACAGCATGCTTTTTAAGGCGCAGAAAAATAATTTAGTGGAATACTCCTTAATTAACCTAAGAGATTTCGGATTAGGTCCTAGAAATACTGTAGACGATACACCTTATGGTGGTGGAGACGGTATGCTTTTAATGGTAGAACCATTAAAGAAGGCTATAGATTTTGCTAAAAGCAAAGATCCTGAAGCTAAGGTTATTTTACCTACACCAGCCGGAGAAACTTACAGACAATCTGATGCTAAAAAACTAGTTAATGAAAAAGGTTTAATCATTATTTGCCCTAGATATGAAGGATATGACGAAAGAGTAAAAAACTGGGTAGATTATTCATATAGAATTGGAAACTTTGTTTTAACTGGCGGTGAAATTCCAGCAATGGCTATTATTGATTCAGTAACTAGATTAATTCCTGGTGTGCTTGGCGGTGATGCTAGTGCCGAAATAGAATCTTTCTATAATGATGATGAAAGTGTTGAGTTCCCTCAGTATACTCGACCTGAAGAATTTGAAGGAATGAAAGTTCCTGAAGTTTTGCTTAGTGGAAACCACAAAGAAATAGCAAAATGGCGTGACCAAAACACCAAAAAATAGATATAATATATAAATAAAATTTAGGAGGGTACTTATGAAGTTTATTAAACCAGTATATGCACACTGTGACTTACCTTGTGGAGTTTACGATCCAGCTCAAGCATTAATTGAAGCCAAGAGCTTAAAACAGATCTTAGCTAAGTATGATTCACTCGATGATCATAATAAGACTAGAGCCATAATTATTAAAGAAGAAAGAGCAGAGCTAGTTAAGCATCACTTGATGGTTCTATGGGCAGATTATTTTAAGCCTGAGTTAATTGAGAAATATCCTCAGCTTCACGATATGTTCCATAAAGCTATTCGGCAAGCCAGTGAAGTTAAGCATCATCTAGAAGAAGCTGAAGCTGACAAATTAATCGAACAAATCAATGCAATAAGTGATATCTTCTTTGAAACAAAGAAAGCCTAGATTACTAATTCGTAAAGTTGTTGGTGAAAGTATGCTACCTACCCTAAAGCCAGGGGAGATAGTTGTAGCCATCAGAAATAATAATCCTAAAGTCGGTAGGATTGTCTTAGTAAAACATCAAGGAATCGAGAAGGTAAAAAGAATCAGCGATATTAAAGATAATAAGGTTTATCTTTTAGGAGATAATTCAAAATCTAGCACTGACTCCAGAGACTTTGGATATATAGATATGGAGTGCATACTAGGCACAGTTATATGGCCATTTGAGTTATCCACAGGAGTGTTGTAAATTCTATTAAGCTCATGCTTGCATGTGGATAACTATGGTAATAATATATTAATTATCACTGTGAGGTGATGGCGGGAAACCCTAAACCAGTCTTCTGCCGAAGCTATAAGGCCACTAAGCAATTAGACAGTCTAAGCCTCAAAGAAAAAGAGCCCTTTCCTTACCCTAAAAAGTAATCAAAGAGCTCTTTTTTAATTGTCTTTATTCTGCAATTGGCTTTTCGCCAACAGAATTTCTAAGAGGTACTTCTTCTAGGATTAGAGCAAGAAGGAAACCTAATAGTACAAAAGGTAGTGCAAATAAGAATAGATCATGGAAAGATCTAGAGAATGCCACAAATATCTGATCTTTAATGGCAATAGGTAAATTAGCAGTACTTCCACTTAGGCCAGATCCTGCAATTGCTTTAGATAAGCCTTTATCTGCCTTAGGCAACACTTCAGAGATATGGACTGAAAGCCTATTAATCAGGAATGCTCCAAATACTGCAGTACCTATTGAGCTTCCTATACTTCTAAAGAATGTAACTAGACCAGTTGCTGTTCCTAATCTTTCTCTTTCAACCGAGTTCTGCACGGCAAGTACCATAACCTGAAGGAATAGACCGATTCCAACTCCTGTAACAAACATCCAAGAAGATAGCGCTAGAGTGCTGGTATGTGCTGTGACATGAGACAGTAGCCAAAGTCCTACGCCCGCTATTAGTGTTCCAATGATAGGAAATATCTTATATCTTCCGGTTTTAGTAATTAATCTTCCTCCTGTTATAACCATTGAGAATATACCTATTACAAGTGGCAATAAATGTAGTCCTGAGGATATTGGTGATTCGCCTCTTACAATCTGCTGATAGGCGGGTAGGAATATAACTGTTCCAAGTAGTGTTAATCCAGCTACTGCTGATAGAGCTGAAGATACTACGAATATTGGGCGTTTAAATAAGTCTAATGGAAAAAATGGTTCACTAGCTTTAGTCTCCCAGAATATAAGTCCAGCTGTAAATACTGTAAAACCGGCAAATAGTGACATTATCTGATTAGATCCCCAAGCATATGTATTGCCGCCCCAAGTTAGAGCTAATAGCAGGCAAGCTAATGAGATACTCATTAGTATAGAGCCAAAATAGTCGATCTTATGTTTGATCTTATTTGGAGGTAAGTGAAGTCTGGCGCTAATAGCAGATAGGGCAATTAATCCTAGTGGAAGGTTAATGTAGAAAATCCATCTCCATGAGATATGTTCTGTAAATAATCCACCAAGTAGAGGGCCTAGAACGCTAGAGATTGCAAATACACCACCAAAATATCCCTGATACTTACCACGCTGTCTTGGAGGTACGATGTCTCCAATTACAGCAAGAGCTAAACTAATTAGCCCACCACCACCAAGTCCTTGAATGCCTCTAAATATAACTAACTGGTCCATATTTTGAGAGAAGCCACATAGAGCGGATCCAAATAAGAATAAAATAATAGCGAATATGAATACTTTCTTTCTTCCTATTTGGTCACTTATCTTTCCGTAAAGTGGAGTAACAATTGCAGAAGTAAGTAAGTATGAAGTTGCTACCCAAGATAATTTATTTAATCCATGAAGATCTTGAACTATTTTAGGTAATGCAGTTGATACAATGGTCTGATCTAGTGCTGCTAATAGCATCGCTAGCATTAGGGCATATAAAATAATCATAATTTCTGAATGCGAACGTTCATGCGAAACGTCGACTGATGTTTTACTCAAAGTAAACTCCTCTTTGTTTTAGTAATTATATAAAGTATATAAAAATTACTTATCGCTAACAAGGCGATAGCCATAACCATGCACCGTTTCAATAATCTGTTTTTTGAAGGGTTTATCTAATTTATCTCGAAGATTTTTAATATGCACATCTAAGCTATTCGACCATGGCCTATAATCAAGACTCCAAACATAAGACGATAGTTTATTTCTGGTAATAACTTTATCCGGATTCATCATTAAATATTCTAAAATGGCGTATTCTTTCTTTCTAAGCTCAATTGTTCTGTAGCCGTCTCTAGTTACTTCGTGTTTGTTTTTATTGAGAACTAGATTACTTGTCTCAAGAATATTATCAAAGTTATTAAGAGCAATTATTCTCTTCTTATGAACAAGGAGTCTTGCTTCTAGTTCTCCTAGGCTAAACGGCTTAGTGATTACATCGTCAGCCCCAAGATTAAATAACTCAATCTTATGTTTTAGTTCAGTGTTTGATGTTAAAACAAAAATCGGGGTTTGAGCCCCGATTTGTTTAATCTTAGTGATTAATTCTCTAGCATCTATGTCTTGGATGTTGAGATCAATAATTGCCATATTAATCTGATGAGTAGTAAGAGCCCTTAAAGCGTTATGACCACTAGATGTGGAAATTAATGAGAAGTTCTTACAGAGAGCCACATTTAGAGTGTTCTTTATATCTTTATTGCCTTCAACTATTAGTAAATGAATTTCGCCCATAATTATCACTTGTTAAAGTATTTATTAACTTAAATAAAACATATATTACTAAACTTATCAATAATATTATTAAATATATATAGTATTTTTTAATATTTACGAAAATAATAGATTAGAATTTAAATTGCTTTAGGTAAAATATATGGTTATCTTTAGCTTGGTGTATATCGTATAATATTAATATTGTTAATGAACATAAAAAAGGAGAATAAGATGAAGAAAGGATGGTACTATGTCATTCTTTTTCAGATATTACTCATAGGTTTTGTGGTAGTTCTAATTAATAACGGTACCAGAACTAATAAATCAATGACTGTTGTTGCTGCTGAGAATTTCTATGGAGATTTAGCTTCTCAGATTGGTGGCTATAAAATAAATGTGGTGAGCATGGTTAGTGATCCAAACGCTGATCCTCATGAGTTCGAAAGTAGCTCAAAGAACGCCATAGAGTATGCTAATGCTCGTTTGGTTATAGAAAATGGTCTTGGATATGATTCTTGGTCAGATCACCTACTAAGCGCTAATCCAAGTTTAGATAGAGAAGTAATTATTTCAGGAGATTTATTGGGATTAAAACAGGGAGATAATCCTCATGTCTGGTACGATCTAAGTTACGTAAAAATTATATCTAAAGAAATATTTATTAGATTGTCTAAAATAGATCCCCCCAATCGGTCTTATTATTCTAGTAATTATTCAAAATTAGAAATGCGATTAGATTCGCTCGTAGCCAAGCAGAATAAAATTTCCTTAAATCACCAAAACACTAATGTATCTTCTACTGAAAGTATATTTTACTATTTTGCTAAGAGTATGAATCTTAATGTTGTTTCTCCAGAAAATTTCATGCAGTCTGTTAGTGAAGGAAACGACCCTTCTGCCATCAGCGTAGCTCAGTTCATTGACCAGCTAAATAGTAAAACTCCATCATTTTTAATATATAATTTACAAACAGAAACCCCCATAACTCAGACGATGAAAAATATAGCTATAAAAAACAATATTAAAATAATTGGAATTACCGAAACTATGCCAACTAATTCAACTTATGAAAAATGGATAAGTGATGAATTGGACGTAATTGACGGAGCATTGAAATGAATCCTGAAAAGATTATAGTTGCTAAGAACCTTGCGGCCACCTATCAAAAGAAGGCAATTTGGAAAGATGCAAATTTTGAATTAGAAGAAGGACAATTCGTTGCCGTGCTTGGACCTAATGGTTCGGGTAAATCAACATTGTTCAAATTGTTACTTGGGCTTAAAGAAGCATCTAAAGGGGAGCTTAAATTATTTGGAGAAAACCCAAAGAAAAATGCAAAACTAATTGGCTATGTTCCTCAAAGAAGGGGATTTGACCAAGATACTAATTTTGACGTTTTTGATTTCGTGAAACTTGGTCTTAATGGGCACAAGTTTGGAATAAGTTTTAGTCGTAAAGAAAATCAATTAACCAAAGAAGCCTTAACTCTGGTAGACGCGTATAAATTTAAAGATAAGGCACTAGGAGAACTTTCCGGAGGAGAGCTTCAGAGAGTATTTCTAGCTCAAGCACTAGTTGGTAATCCTAAGATATTACTTCTAGATGAGCCGCTAGCAAACTTAGATTTAAAAAGGGAAACTGAATTAGTTAGTTTAGTAAAAGATCTTTCTGAAAAGAAGAAAATATGCGTCTTATTAATTGCCCACGATCTTAATCCTTTGGTGGGATCTATCGATAAAATTATATACATAGCTAACCATAATTTAGTAAGTGGTACCGTAGATGAAATAATAAATTCCGAACAATTAAGTAAGTTATATGGATCTGAAATAGAAGTTATTAAAGATTCTAAAGGCAGACTAGTAATTGTAGGTGCAAGACAGGCGGCTCATCATGTTTAGTGTAATGAATTTCTGGCAATATTCTTTCATGCATAACGCAATATATGCAGGTGCAGTTACTTCAGTTGTTGCAGGAATTGTTGGATACTTCGTAGTTTTACGTAAATTATCTTTTGGAGCGCACGCATTATCTCATGCTGGATTTGCTGGAGCTGCAGGTGCGGTGCTACTTAATGTTAACCCTCTTTATGGACTGCTCAGCTTTACAATTTCTGGAGGACTTGCAATGGGCATATTAGGAAAAAAAGCCTTCAATAGAGATGTGCAGGTTGGTACAGTTTTAGCTTTCATGCTAGGGCTAGGAGTACTATTTATTAGTTTATACAAAGGTTATGCTACAGAAGCTTACTCATTGCTATTCGGTGAAATACTTGGGGTAAGCAAAGGAGATGTAATAGCTAGCTTGGTAGCTGGAGGTCTTGTTCTGCTCGCTATTCTAATAACTTACAGGCCTTTATTATTCTCTTCTATTGATGAGGAGGTTGCTGAAGCAAAAGGGGTTAATAATCTCTACTACAGTTTATTCTTTATGTTAATTCTTGCAGTCACTGTTTCAATGGCCGTTAAGGTGGTGGGTGTGCTTCTAATATTTGCTTTATTGGTTACTCCTGCGGCAGTTGCCAATAATCTAACTAGAAAACCACCAGTTGCAATGCTGATCTCTGCAGCTCTATCACTAAGTGCTACTATCTTTGGACTTATTATTGCTTTTTATGTTTCTCTACCGGTAAGCTTTATTATTATCTCAATAGTATTCGCAGAATATTTATTGGTACTAATATTGAAGCGATACAAACTTCTGTGATAATTATTTGTTTACAATATTAATCTAAAAGATATATTGTTTTAAATATGGGTAGAAATAAACCTCTATTTATAACTCATAAATTAAGTTTTAATTCTGAAGATAATTTATCTAAAGAAAGATTAGAAAGATTTCTAGAAAATATTCATATCCAAGGAGTCAGACTTAATATGAGATACGTATTTAGTAAAGAAAATGTAGATATATATATTTCGCCGCCAAAAGATATAAATATCAAAGAGATATTAAACAATTCACTAGGTCCAATATCGCTTTCAAAGATAAGTTTAAAAGAACTAAAAGCACCTCGATACTTAAAATTAAAAAAGCATTATAGCTACCCTCTAATTAGTAATAAAGATACTGAAATTAATAAAATATTAATTAGCAAATTACTAAATAATAAGAAAAAGATTTCATTTATTATTGATCTTCAAATAAAACCAAATAATAGTTTTAGAAATACCATTATTAGAAATCAAATACTTAATTCTAATAAGAAACATTATTCAATCAATAATCCATATTGGTTCATGAATGAAGCAGCATATTTTACGAAACTTTGTATATCGCTCTATAGAAAATATATAAATAATAATTACCAAAATATTCAATATATCGAAGATAGTTTGAGAGTTCTAAGACTAGATAAAATGTATTCTAAATTATTTAATATTAATTATTCTATCTATTCCGAAAACGACGAACTTATAGAAGACTATATAAAACATATAAATAACGCATCGATACAGAAAATTAAGATAACTAGCAAGAATAAAAATAATATATTTTCTAGTCGTGAAATTTCAAAGATGCTGTCGATTCCAATAGATGTCGAAATACAAAATCTATTAGATATAAATAAGATTCATTCTATTACTCCCAGCATTCTCTTTACCAAGAATATTAGTACAGTTTTAGGTATTAATAATAAATATATAAAGCAAGAAATAGGTTTTAATTTAAGGAATAAACAAAAACATACTTTAATTCTTGGGTCCACCGGAAGCGGAAAGTCTACGCTTCTTAAAAATATAGTAAATCAGGATATTAAAAATAACTTTGGACTGACTTTAATAGACCCCCATGGAGATCTTGCAAGAGAAGTATTTATTGAAAATAAGGAAATTAAAGATGTTATATATTTTGATCCATTAATAAGTAATATTCGAATTAATTTACTTGAAAGATATTATTCAAAATCTGACTATCGATATAATTCTGAAACAGAACTAATCATAGATAATTTAATTTCAGTACTTTCAAAATTATTTAGCACTGAGTCTAAAATGGGACACAAGATCGAATATTTAATTAGAAACACCGCGCTTCTTGCTCTTGAACAAGATAATCCTAATCTAAGAATGTTTTATGAAATATTACAGAATTTAAATTACAGAAATAAATTAATTAAATCATCGAATAATTTAGTGATTAAGGAGTATTTCATTAATGAATTTAATAAGGCAGGGGATTATCAGAGAGTCAAGATGGTGTCTGGCGTAACTTCTAAAATTGGACGACTACTTAACTCGCCTTTAACTTCTAAGATATTTAATTGCAATAAATCCAATATAGATTTTAGAAATATTATCAATAATAAAAGTAAGCTTATATGCAACTTAAGTAAGGGCAATATTGGTGAGCATAATTCTAATATGCTGGGCACCGTAATTATAGCTAAGCTTCAGCAAGCTAGTTATTCGTTTAGTAATTTTAAGCCTAAGGATAGAACGGAACATTATTTGTATATTGATGAATTCTCTAATTTTATTACACCTTCTTTTAAGCAAATGGTGAGTGAGTCTAGGAAATATAAAACATATCTATACCTAAGTGAGCAGAGCTTATCTCAACAAGATGAAGATACTAATAATATATTACTATCTAACGCAGGAAATATTATTTCATTTAGAACATCCTCAAGTTCTGAAGCAAAGAAATTGGAAGACGTTTATAATCAGATTAAATATAGGGATTTTATAGATCTACCCAATCATTATTTTTATTTGATTACTTTTGGATATAAAAAACCAATTTTAGTAAATGGAGAAGTTATTATTTAGAGTTATTTTTAACTACACCTGATCTATATAATCTTGAGGCTATGGCGATCAATAAAATTATAAACAGTAGAATTAGGAATGCTCTAAATATTCCATATTTTAGATCAGATCCTGCGCCTAAAGCGTGTATGAATACCATTATTGCCGCAATGTATGAGGTATAGTGGACCCATTTCCATAATTTCTTTCTAGAATCCACCCAGCCAAGAGATGTTGCTACTATTATTAAAATTAGATACATGGATATAACTCCAAAGGCTACTATAAGTATTCCGAAGTTTACTCCAAAGAGCGTAGTTCCATTTGTGTAACTATTTAGGAAAGGTAATAGAATTTGCGGTACCGAAAAGCTAACATAGTGATCAAATAATAAGAATATAACATGCACTAAGATAGCGAAAATTAATCCAATAGCTATAGCCTTATGAATAGCCCAAGCTTTTATGGGTTCAACAAATCTATAGGTTAAACCTGTAATATGCCCTATTCCACTAATCATAAGTAAGAACATTAAAAATAGAGCGGCAAATCCAGCTCCACGAATAAAGTACCAGGGCCATGAACTGCTTATTCTGGAGCTAGTAAGTTGTAGTGCTGTAGATGCTAATATATTTGAAATCATGATGACCTCGTTGTTGGTGGTGTGTAATTATTTACGTTATTATTCGTTGTAGTTGAAGTTGAGTTACTAGATGTACTATTTTGAGTTTGAGTTTGTGTTTGGGATTGTGTTTGTGACTGAGCTTGATTTGTAGTGTTAATATTTTGTGTATTGCTCCCGCTACTATTATCGGTTGAATTAGTAGTTTTTGGCAAATTTTTTGGTACATATCTAACTAAATCTAGGAAAGCTATACCTAGAACACCTAAGAAAACTAAGGCGGCACTAGCTAGGTATGTTAATTTTGGAATACTTCTGCCAGTTATAGTTCTAATTTGACTAGCTTCGCTGAAAGATTCGGTAACTATTCTTTCTTCGCTTATTCCTAGGCTTTCAAGATTAGAAATCATCTTTTCAGTAAATAACTTAGGTCCACAAATGAAATAAGTATTAGTTAAATAATCTTTCTTAACAATCTTCTCGATGTGGGATTTTTCTATTCTGCCGTTAACAACTGTAATATCTAAAGGTTTATCTTCTTTTTTAGATATAAAAGGAATCAATTTGAAATTGGGATACTTTTTAGATAATTCTATCAATTCGTTTATGAAAGGCATCGAGGAGCTGGTAGTTGCTGAGTAGAGTAGCATAATTGGAATCTTGTCTTTAGTTGCAAGTAGTGTTCTGATTATACTCATGAATGGTGTGATTCCGATTCCTCCTGCTATGAAAACTAGAAATTCATCTAAATCTTTATCTACTATGAATTCTCCGTAAGGGCCAAGTACTTCTACCTCGGTGCCTCTTGGTAGTTTTGATAAAGAATTAGTAAAATTACCTCCCATTTTAATACCAAGATTAAAAGTATTGTTTCCCGGTACGTTAGTTAAAGAAAAGCATCTAAATGGGGATTTACGTCCCATTCTTTTGTAAGATAGACAGATATATTGTCCTGGCTCAAATTCTAATTGATGATTTGAGTATTTAGACTTCAACGATAGATGCAGAACATCACCATCAATAGTTGATGACTCAATATAATATTTATACATTTATATATATTTTACTTTTGATATCTTAATTTTATCTTAAGAGCATAAATTAATACAGATATTGCTTATTTGACCTCATTCTGTTATAGTATGTATCCTAAATTAGCAACTTTTATCACGGAGTAAAAATTGAGAAAAAATTATAGATTTGAAATGTTTGAGAATCCACAGGACCCTAAGAATTTTCCTGCAATTCTTAGCTATATAGATCTTGAAATTCATGAAAATGCTAAATGTGCTGCACCAGACATTGACCCTGTCATTTTTTATGAAGGACCTTTTGAAGATGTAAGAGCAAATGAAACTGATCTAAACAGCAGAAAAAAAGAAGCTTTAAATATGTGTCGTGAATGTCCAGTAAGAGATGCTTGTCTTCAGAGCTCTATAGTTCATGGAGATATCGGAGTAATTATAGGTGGAAAGACAACTGCTCAGAGACTTAGAATGTACGTTCCACCAAAAGCTAGTCGTACTACATCAATTACCGAAGCACAAAAACGTGTCGCAAGAAAAAGTCTTGTAGAGCTTTATATCAAAGATTTAATAACACAGAGTGAAATACTAGTTAAGTAGGCATTATGACTAATTTCGAATTTTCAAAACAAGAAATTAGACTACCATCACTTATTGATCCTACCTCTACTTATTACGCAGATCATTGTTATGATGTAGGAAGACTAATAAATCAAAGAGTTTTAAATCCAGAATACTTAAAAGAAATAAGTGAAACTCCTGAATATAATGGTGCATTGAAATTTGCTATAGAAATTGCAGATGAAAGAAGCTTGCTGCTTAGACAATTAAATTTTAGTAAGATATTTAGGCCTGACAATAAGGTTAAGCATATAGATTATTTTGATGAGGCATTTACTAAGAGTATTGATTTACTATCTAGCCCTGATGCAGAAACACACAAGAATGCGGCTAATTTTTTACAGATTTCTCTCTTTTCTAGAGCTCAAGAGATGATCAATGAGCTTTATGGTCCAGATTTCAGTGAAACATATTACTTTATGCTAAGATCGGTATTTGCGCATATTTCCGAAGATTTACATTTTCTTTCACAGAATCCCTATAGAAGTTATTTAGGTAGAAACTTTGAACATTTCGATAAGGGAATTGTAGAGTCTATAAAGAATTCTTTGTCTAAACCTGAATTAATTTTTGGTCTTATTAATAATAATGTCAGAAAAATAAACGATTACGTTGATCAGCTAAATATGGCATCAGTTGGTGATAATATCATCCCGTTAAATCATGGTGAACCAGACTTAGAGGTTGCAGTTTCTACTCCTGGATTAGATGTTGCTTTATTAAGATATTTGGTTGAAAATTCCTTTGAGATTAGTCAATTAGCAGAAGAATACAATTACAGCTCTAAAACTTTAGAGCAAATGACAATAATTGCTGAAGAAGTAGTTAAGACTCTAGATGATAGAAGTGAGATGATATACACCCAAGATGAAGACCTGAAATATCATGAATCATACATCTTAAAAAACATAGTTTCATTAGATCTCTATCGATTAAGATTTAGAGAAAAACCTGCGGAATAGAATCCCTAAGCAAGATATTCATTTAAGTATTCTTTTACTTTCTCAAAAGAATCTTTTGCGGCAAATTCATTGTATGCGTAAGAATTGGTGTCATTGAAAAATGCGTGAGCACAGTTAGGATAGACTATAGCGGAATAATCTACTCCTGAAATTTTCATTTTATTTTTTAAATCGTCTAAATCATCAACAAGGCCCTTATCATTTTCACCATAGAAAGCTCGAATCGGACAATGAATATTGGATATTTGTTCATGTGTTAAGCTGGCAGATCTTCCATAGTATGGAATAGCTAATTTAATTCTTGGCTCGATTGTTGGAAAGAGGTAGCTATAAGTTCCTCCAAAACAGAATCCAATAACTCCAATGTTTTGTCTTACTTCTGGGTTATTCCATAGGTGTTGAAAAACTACTTTTAATTTATTTAAAGTTTTATCAGTGAATTCAGGAGTATATATTGGATCCATTAATCTTCTAAGTTCTGTTTGTACTGAATTTCTTTTCTCTGGATCGAAGATACATTCTTGTAGGTGCTCTATTTCTTCGTCGCTAAAATCTTCATTTAAGATAAGTTCAGGAGCTATAACTAAATAGCCTTCATTAGCGTATCTGTCCGCTACGTCTTTAATGTGATTAAGTAGACCCCATACTTCGTGAATTAATATAATTCCACCTTTAATGTTTCCATTTGGTTTAGCTTCATAGATTGCAAACTTCTCGCCGTTCTCAAGATTTAATTCATGCATACAATCATCTTATCACTTATGTTTATTTAAATCTTAAAATCTAATAGAATATATTTAGTGCAACAAGAAACATACAAAGACCATAAAAAAATATATATAGCTTTATTTAGTGTAGTCTACTTAGCCCTATTGGTATTAGGGTTACTTAATTTGCAAAACATTAGAGATTACATCCAAAATTATGGTTACACTGCTCCTGTTGATGTGGCTAAGTTAGCAAATGAGGATACTATGACGCCTACTACTAGAAAGCTATTCTATTTAAATAAGCCATCAATTCTAAATGACGTTGCTTCCTTTAGGAAATATTGTTCTGAGACGAAGAACATTATAGTTCTAGGTTGTTATCACACAGGCCAAAACGGAATATATCTTTATCAAACAAGTAATAAGAAGCTTTCAGGGCTACTTGAAGTAACTGCAGCGCATGAGGTGCTTCATTCGGTCTACGAAAGACTACCGAATAAAGATAAGGATGCATTAAATAAACAGCTTCAGTGGTTTTATGACAATAAGCTTTCCGATCAAAATGTAAAAGCTGAGATTGCCTTATATAAAAAATACGAACCAAGTAGTGTGTATGATGAGATGAGCTGTACTTTTGGAACAGAAATTAAAACACTTACTCCAGATCTAGAAAAATATTACTCAAAATATTTCTCAAATAGAATTACTGTATATAATTTCTATATTAAATATCAGTCTAAATTTAATGATAAAATAGCCCAAATATATAATCTCGGAAATCAACTCACCACCATAAAGAGTCAAATTACAAATAATCAGACAAAGCTAACTAGCTCATATAATGATTTAGTAAATCAGCAGAACTCACTTAATAGTTTGAAGCAAACAAGTATAAGTCAGTACAATTCTAAAATCCCAGCTTTCAATGTACTCGTTAATCAGTACAATTCTCTAAGAGACTCAACGAATAGTTTAATTAGTCAATATAATAGCTTAGTGGATCAAAGAAATAACTTAATCACTGAATTAAATACTTTAGATAAAGCCATAGATACTAAAGTAATAAGCTCTTAAAGAGCGTAGCCAACATTGAAGTTAGTCTGATTTGTAACTGCGCTTAATGTAGTTTTTCTAGTTCTCGTAACTGAATCGGTTAATATGATTCCATCTGGCTTTAGAACACTTAAATTACTTTTAGTTCCAGCCATTGTAGCATTGCAATTAGTGAAATATACTGCAGAGAATTTATTGAATGGGAATAGAGTTCCATCGGCTTGCATCGGGTCTTCCTCGATCCATTCAGCGGAGCTATTTAATGTTGAATCGCTGGCTCCATAAGATACTGAAGTAAAATAATTTTGACCAGTTGTTAAATCAGATATAGAAATTGTCCAACTTCCTAAAGATAATTGTTTGATGCTGGCAGATATAGTGTCTCCGGGGCCAACACTTAGTGCTGGAATTTGAGTGGCGTAATCGGGCAGTAGTTCATAGAATGCAAAATAATATTTAGTACCATTTTGATCAACGCTATCTATAGTTCCTGTCTGAATGAGGCTATTAGAATTAACTCCTCCAATCCCAATCCAAGCCGCATCAACAGAATAGCAATTTGTTAAATTAGGATTACAGCTAGGACTTACCGTTCCAGTTACTGACGGCACTTTCCATGATCCGCTTACTGTATTTATGCTACTAGTTTTATCTTGAACCATATATCCAGCCCAGTTTGATGATGAATAATAATTGGTTGGTGTATAGCTAGAACTTCCTCCTCCTGAAGGAGCTGGAGTCGGAGGAGCTGGTGTTGGCGTAGGAGCGGGGGTTGGGGCAGTTGGCGTGGGTATAACACCTGTAGTTGGAACAACTGGTCTTGTTGGGGTGGGGTTAATTATTATTTGAGATGGAGGGTTTATAGAAGCAGGAAGTTTAGAGTTATCTATTTTTGTATAGACAACGGTTTTAACTGAAGTGGTATTATTTGTTTTTATGACTGTATTTTTAGGAAATAGTTCTTTAACTAAGAAGATATTAATTAAAACAAAAACAAATATAGGAAATACAAAGTAATGGTGTTTTCTTACTTTTACGGCACTCTTTAAATGTGGGATATTTGAATCCATTTAATATATTTTAGCAATAAACTTAAGCGTTTAATATCTTAAATCAAGTTTTTTACTTTGATTGCACCTTTAACGAAATCCGAGTATTTATCTCTATCAATTTTCGTAGTTAATTTGAACTCATCAAGTTCTTTTCCAAGAGATATATTATTCTCACTCTTATATTTTCTGATTTCATTAATAGCTTCAATTGCAGTGTCGAAATCTGAAATATCTTTAGTATTTTGAACTTTCATTTCCTCAGGCCATGAAGAAACATGGATACTTATATCCTTGTTTTCATGCATAAAGCTGTATTGATAAACCTCTTCAGTAATGTAAGGCAACATTGGGGCGTAAAGTTTAAGAAGATTAAGAGTTACAGTTCGAAGTGTCCACTCGGCGGTCTTCTTACTTATTTCATCCTCACCATTTAATCTGTATTTTATCATCTCTAAATATAGATCAGTAAATTTATTCCAGAAGAAATCATCAGTTAGACTCCTAGCTTTCGCATAAGAGTAGTTATTGAATGCTTCTGTTGAATTAAATATTAACTTGTTCAAATTATCTAAAATCCAAATATCTGCATATTCTAAATCTTCATGTTTAATTTCCGGAGTCGATGTAATCTTATAGAAATCTAGAAGGTTAGCTACGTTATATATTTTCATAGCTGTCTTATTTCCCATATTCACTTCTGCGTCAGAGAATTTAAGGTTTTGTCCAAGAAGTGCGCCCGTTGCCCAATATCTAATTGCATCAGCTCCGAAGTTGTTTACTAATTCACTAGCTGGCTTGTAGTTTCCAAGTCTTTTCGAGAATTTATGACCTTTAGAATCTAGTCCATGACCTGAAATCATAACGTCCTTGAATGGAATCGAATCATTATTGTAATGAGCTTTAACTATTGAGTAAAAGTCCCATGTACGAATAATTTCAAATGCATTTGGTCTTAGGTTCGCTGGGTATACTTTTTCTTTAAGAGGTCCTGAAATTAATTCTTTAATAATTTCTGGAGTTGTTGAAGAAGTTGCCCATGTATCCATAACATCTTCTTCGCCTTTTAGATTACTGCTTCCACAATTTGGACATTTATCTACCGGAGGTTTATCTTCCAGTGGGTTTACTGGTAGGTCATTTTCTTGAGCAAATACAGATTCTTCACAATCTTCACAGTTCCAAATAGGAAGTGGGACTCCATAGAATCTTTGCCTAGAAACACACCAATCCCATTTAAGATTATTTATCCATATATCATAATCCTTAAATCTTTCAATTGGATACCAGCTAAGTTTCTTGCCTTGTTTAATCCAAGTATCTTTAAGATCAGCAACTTTAATAAACCATTGCTTAGATTTAATAAATTCTACTGGAGTAGAACATCTTTCATGTACGCTCACTGCTCGATGTACTGGTTCTTGCTTAATTAAAAAGCCTCCTTCATCTAGTTTTGAGATGATTGCTTCTCTGGCTTGTAGAATTTTAAGTCCTTTGAATTCTCCAGCAAGTTCGCTAAGTCTGCCGTTTTCTGTAAACAAATCTCTTTCTTCGAGTTTATCTTCTTTCCATTTTTCTACGTCTTCTTGATCTCCCCAGGTACAAACCATCATTAGTCCAGTTCCATATTCTGGATCTACTTTTTCGCTGGTTCTTATTTCTACGCCGTAATTAAATAGTGGAACTTCAGCTTTTTGTCCGATGAATTTAGAATATCTTGAATCCGATGGATTTACATATAGCGCCACACAAGCAGGAAGTAGTTCCGGCCTTGTGGTTGCTATTGTTAATTTTTCTTTACCAACATTGAAGTTAATGTAATTAAGTTTACCGTCCATTTCCTCGTCTTCAAGGTCTGCTTGAGCTAGGGCAGTTTGACAGCTAACACACCATAGAATTGGTTCACTTTTTCTGTATAAGGCTTTTTTACGGTGAAGATCAATTAGAGATTTCTGGGAAACTTTCTGAGCATTTTTATCTATGGTGCTATATGTTTTGGTCCAGTCTACGCTTATACCTAAAGCATTCCATAAATCTTTATATGTTTTAGCTCCAATTTCTGTTTCTTTTAGACATAATTCAATGAATTCGCTTCTGGTGATCTTATCTTTATTTAGGTTGTACTTCTTTTCAACGAATCTTTCAGTTGGAAGTCCATTGTCGTCAAATCCCATTGGATAGTAAACATTAAATCCATTCATTCTTTTGAATCTAACGATGAATTCAGCTTGAGCATAAGACATGATGTGTCCGGCGTGAAGGTGATCTGCAGAAACATAAGGAGGAGGAGTGTCGACTACATATAAAGGCTTGTCGCTTGTCTCATCGAATTTGAATATCTCGTTTTTCTCCCAAAGCTCTCTTGCCTTGGTTTCTATGTTTTTGAAATTATATTTTTCCATAAAAAAATCCCTTCATATCTTAATATTAAGATTAAAGGGACGAATTACTTCGTGGTACCACCCTTTTTCTATCGCTTATCGCTAAGACGATACTTGATAAGTCCGGGCTGGACTTTTAGTCTATGGTTACGGTGACTTTCCGTTAGGTTCTACTCTCTTAAAAAAAGATTTCTTCCTACCGCTAACTGGTGACAGCCAGATCATTGCGTTTTAAGATATTATATCATAAAAATAGGTCAATTTAACCCTACTCAGTCCAGTCAAATTAATAAGACTATGTTTAATTAATTTTTTTAATATATTATTTAAATACTAAATGAGTATCTCTAGTTATAGGCGCAACGTAGAGCGTAGGGTGGCGGGACCAAAACTTCCAGTTTGTTTTCCTGCATCATTAGAGCAAATTTCTCCTTATCATTCATACAGACCACATATCTACACCTACTACAAAGAGTTTGTAGATTATCTTGACAGTCTAACTTTGAGTGAATTAGCCACTACAAAAGTAAATAAAGAACATGAAGACATGATCGAATATCTTATCAATCCTTTAGGGGGATATTTACTTAGTGATATAGTTTTAAAAACTATAAATACAGAAATTGGATTAAAAAGAGCATTAAATGAATATTCCGATGACCATCGGATAGTTGTTGATGTTAAATATGGTAACAATTCTAAAAGAGCTGTTCATAGTGTGGGAGTTGTAAAACATGATCAGGAACATATTAGTTTACTGAGTACTCACGTGCCAGAAAAGTTAAGAGGCCTAATCTCAATTGGAAGATTAGCTACAAGTCTTGCAATAAATGAAGATAATAGGGTAAGAAATCATCCTATTGCTACTGCTAATTTTCTAGCACTACCAAATTATTAATAATTTGGATAATTACTTGCATAAGCATAATCATTAATATTTAATATTAATTAAGAATAATTTAAGTATTCATACTAAAGAAAGGTAAAAAAAATGAAATTATTAAAATTAAATAGAAAAGGGTTCTCGCATGTCGAGATTGCCATTACAGTACTGGTGGTAGCTGTACTAGGATTTATAGGTTACAGAGTAGCCACAAAGAATACCTCTCACGCTGGTAGTGTATGTTCGGGTCATACGTACCAGTTGGGGTCAACTGGTAGATGTGTAACAGATATTCAAAAAATACTCAACGGATTTAATAAGAATTTTGTTGCCACTAATGGTACATTCGGCCCATTAACAAAATCAGGGGTGCTTGCATTCCAGCATTTAGCTTTTCCTAAAGATAAAACACAATGGGATGGTATTGTGGGCCCTAATACATGGTCTAAACTATGTAATAAAATTCCTAATGTTAAAAATTCTTTAACGTATAATGCCCAAAAAGATGCTTGTGGTAAAGCAACATACAAGCTAGGTGGAAGTGATTATGTGAATAGTAATCTTGGCATTCAATATGTTGGCGAAGCTGCTCAAGATAGCTATGGAAATATATGGATTGGGAGTATCTATTATGATGGAAATAATTCAGTTGAAATATATAAAGTATTTAATCCTAGTACTGGTAAAATAATTAATTCATTTAATCTAAAATCGCAGCTTGGTTCTGATGATCTTCATAACATAACTTCAGATGGCAAGGGACATATGTGGTTCACGAGCTGGAGTAATAATTCGCAGTCTACTACTCTATACGAGGTCGACGCAAAGACTGGTGCTCTTTTAAGCTCTTATGATTCTAGAAGTTTATCTGAATCACAAGGTACGAATATTGATTTTAGTGTTGATTCCTTAGGCAATGTTTGGGTATTTAGATCATCTGCTTTCAATGTTTCTACAAATTCATACGACTCCAATGCGGAAAGTGTCTATGAAATATCCAATGGAAAACTATCTACATTCCTTGATGGATCAAATGGTAATATTCCAGATGGCGCTTACGCGGCAAACATATATAACGATGTTAATGGTGGATCGGTTTATATAATGTTCTTCCTAATGAATGCAGGCTCTAACACTGCTACTTTCGAGAAATTTACAAATAATACATTAGTTTCGTCTTGCTTAGGATATGATATAGACAGTTATCACAGCTTCTTTAAGAATGGAAATATAACTAGCCTAACTTCATCCATGGACCAGTCATATGGATTAGATGTTGGAGCGGTTAATAATATAAACCTCGGCACAGTCTTTAATACAAACAATTACGGTTATTGTTTAGAAACTAAATATGCAAAACCTAGCTACAGTCTATATACACCGAACGAAGCGACATTGGATCAGTCTGGAAATATATGGATTGCTAGTAACGGCTCATTGACTTTAAAGGGTTCCGCTTTTAATCCTCCTACTGCTGGTATAAGTGAATCAGTTGCTGAAATAAATCCAGTTACAGGCAATTTAATTAAGTTGTTGAATAGTTCAGAATATAAATTTAACAGCAATCTTGGCTCAATAATATACGACTCAAATGGATATATCTACGTCTTAATTGATGCATTATGGAGCAGTGATGGCACTAAGATGGTATCCGGCGCTACTATAGATCAGATTAATGCCTCTACTGGTAAATTAGTAAATATATATCAATAGTTAAATCTAAGATATATCGAGAAAGCTCTTCGTAATATGAAGGGCTTTTTCTTATATTTCATTATTGCTTATATAATAAGTATTAATTATGAGGGCTCACTTAATTTTAGGTAATCAGTTATTTAAAAAACATCCAGCATTAGAATTACCTAAAAACGAGCCTAAAATATTCATCGAATCCGTATCTGCTTCAAGTAAGTATAAGTATCATAAATTAAAGCTAATTTTTGTATTCTCATCTATGAGGCACTATGCCGATCAATTAAAAAATGACGGCCATAATGTTATTTACATAAAACAATCCAAGGGTTCAATTTCAGTTAACCTTACTGAGATTATTAGTGATCAAAAAATTAATGAAATCACATATATGCAACCTGCAGACATTGATCCTAGAAAAAACCTATCTAAACTATTTAAAGAACTAAAAATTGAAACTAAAGTTTTTCCTAATATGCTTCATATAACTACAGAAGAAGATTTTGAAGAATGGTTTAAATCTACCAAGAAGCCAATTATGGAAAATTTTTATAGGCTTCAGAGAAGGAAACTAAATATCCTAATGGACGGAGATAAGCCGGTTGGTGGTGAATTTAATTACGATAAAGAAAATAGAAAGCCATTACCTAAAAGTGGAATAGATATTCCAAAGAATAAAACATTTGAAATTGATGAGATAACCAAAGAGGTTATAGGTGACGTAAATAAGAATTTTGCAGACAATCCAGGATCTGCTGATAATATCTGGTTTGCGATAAATCACGAGCAAGCCGAAGATTTATTGGAAGATTTTGTAACGAATAGATTAGATAAATTCGGACCTTATGAGGATGCTATAAAAATAGGAGAACCGTTCCTTTTTCATAGTGTACTTTCTCCCTACATTAATAACGGTCTACTAGAAGTAAATGAGCTCATAGAAAGAGTTCTAGCAGCTAAAAACATTCCTTTGCCTTCCCTGGAGGGTTTTATTAGGCAGGTAATAGGCTGGAGAGAATATATGTATGGACTATATTGCCAATTAACTGATCTTAAGGAATGTAATTATTTCAATTTTGATAAGCAATTAGAAGATTGGTGGTTTGATTTAGACTATGAAAATAAATCTCTTCCAGAACCAATCGTAAATAGTCTTAACACACTAAAGGAATATGGATATAACCATCACATTGAAAGATTGATGGTGCTGGGAAACTGGTTTTTAATAAATGAGTATGACCCAAGTAGCGTAAATAAGTGGTTTATGAGTATGTATATTGATGCATACGAATGGGTAATGACTCCTAATGTAATGGGAATGAGTCAATATGCCGATGGCGGCAAAGTTGCAACTAAGCCGTATATCTCCGGAGACGCTTATTTATCTAAAATGGGTAATTTTTCTAAGGTGCTAGACAAGAATAATAGTTATACTGAAAAATATTGGGAATTCTTGAAAAATAATCACGAGAAACTAAAAAATAACCCAAGAATGTCCCTTAGTATTAACCAGGCTTTAAAGCGTAATAAAATTAAGTTACCCTAAAATATAACTGTGGATAAATCGTTGCATAAACTTACCGCTTATGTCAATATGAGATCATATAATTAAATAAAAAAGGAAATAATTTAATGAAAAAATTATTTAAATTAGATAACAAAGGCTTTTCTCATCTAGAAATCGGTTTGGTTGTAGTAGTCTTTCTGGTCCTAGGATTAGTTGGATACGCAGTTTATAAAAACACTTCACATGCAGGAAGTGGCTATTCTGGATGGACACAGTTTAGTATTAAGGAAGGTGGTAGCGGTAACAGTATAAACAAAACTACTCTAGCGCCAGTTACTTATAAAATACCTGCAGCAATTGAGCAAGGATGTCCTAATGGCCAAGAGGTTGCTGTGACATCTGAGGGTAGTGGACCATATACTGTTAAACCTTGCGTTAAGAAACTTCAATTTATACTTAATAATTACTTAGGTATAACAAATACATCTGTAAATGATCCTGTTGACGGTGAGTATGGACCTAAAACCCAAGCAACAGTAAATGCTTTTTCTGCCAGGTGGAATCCCTTCGCCAGTGCTAATAATCTAGCTAGTTTTAATAAAACTACTATCACCAAGAGTGATTTTGTTAATGTTCTTGATAAACTAGAGGCAACTAAGACAAGTTCAGTTTCGTTCTATGCCTGTTCTCAGGCGCTTCAAAACAGTGGCTCTGTGACTGATTATGCTTTCAGGGGAAAAGTTGTAGATACAAGTCAGCAAATGTCACCTAATGACAATGTTTATATGGTAGACTTGCCAGCTAATGATTGGAATATATTCAAAGATCAAAATAGTTGGCTAAACAAATCTGGTGTTAAGGGAATGCTGTTTGACTATGCAGGAATTGCGGTTAGTGAGATTAATGCTGAAATCCATATTGCTAATGGTGTTTTAGCTGTCGCTCAAGCACCGGTACAGTGGGGCTACGACTTGTTTAGTGCTGCAGTCTGGGCTGTATCTCTAGGAAACGTACATCTAGGTGGATTGGGTTCGGTTGATCTCCCTACAATCCATCACCCTGTAAACAACCAACCTAACTACATCACACAAGTACATGGAATTAAATATGTCCAAACTTCAAATGGGTCATCAGACTACAGAGTTGAGAGAATCGGAGACACCAGTGGGGGAACAACTGGATTAGTTAAAGATTCCTTAGGAACCAGTAATTACATTGGTATGGTATATCTTGCTGGGGATGGAAAGCCAGTTTACACTAACCTAGTATTAGAAAAGAATCTAAAACACGGTTGTAACTAATACTTAAAAAACATTGGTTTAAAAGAGGCTCATTATGTTGAGCCTCTTTTATATTCTTAAGCTTAATGATATACTTTATATATCATGCACTTCCACTTACTTTATGCTATCGGACTGTTCTTTATTGCTATGCTACTTGATGCTGTGTATGCAATCTATACATTTGCCATGATTAAATATAAATCCTTGTTATCGGGCTTTATGAGCGGTCTAGTGTATATATTTGGAGCTGTAGGAGTAGTATCTTACGTAAATAATAAATGGTATCTCGTTCCTCTATCTATGGGGGCATTTATTGGGACTATAATAGTTATTGAATATGAGAAGCGGCATAAGCAAGACTAGGTCTTTAGTTCGTTGAATTCATAACTGGTTATAAATGGTAATTTTTGTTCAACTATATCTCTTACGGTAAATACTTCTGGTAATATATCTTTTTCACTAAGATCTGACCATTTACAGTCATCAGGAAGTTTTATTTCAGTTGTTTTTATGTATGTGAAGATTAAGCCTATAGCGTGAACAAAAATATCTTTAGTTTCATTGTGTGAGTATCTGAAGTCTATTATTCCAGCTTTAGTTAAATTTCTTCTTATCGTTATTCCAGTTTTTTCTTCTAATTCTCTAGATGCCGCTTCCTCTATATTTTCTCCGTAATGAACAAGTCCAGAGGGCAGTCCGTACCAACCTCTGAAAGGGAGTCTGTCTCTTTTTTGTATAAGAACTTTACCGTCAGTATTAGTTACATATATTATGGTCACTAATCTAGGATAATTGGATTTTTCGCTAGGCGGTGAAGCATCAAAATGATAGATCTTCATGGCTTTTCTAGTAATCTCATACTTATTGGCCTTATGAAGTACGTAGCCTGTATCTACTAGCCTTTTTAGGTGATAGGCGAATATATTATTGGGAGTGTTCTTTGGTTGAATTTGAGAGAATGAAAGAGGAGATTCACTGGCAAGTTTAGTTAGTATGCTTTGTTGGATATGGTGCATTTTATTCCTAATCTAATTCTATACATATTATAGCAGTTTGGCTGTGATATTTCTGACTCAAATATTCTTGACTCAATATTATTAAAGTCAAATTCTTAAGACTTTAGAAGATCATTATAGTTAAGTTAGTATGTACTCAATGGGAGAAAAAAGAAAAACCAATCCAGAAATAGAAAACACATTTGATCCAAACTCCGAATTTGCTTTTAGATTATTAAATCCTGAACATGTTGAAGTTGACGATAGAACTACAGATCAGATATATGCTGATGACCTAGAACAATCCAGAGTTGAAACATATGAGATAGAAACCAACAGAGGAGTCGCTTCAATTCTTCATATGTCTGAACTATTAATTGGCAATCAGGATTCCGCTATAGATACTTATAGAAATGTTTTAGAACAAACTAGAAACCTAGATGAATCTACCGCACCAGATCTCATTGTAATGTCAGGTATCGTTCAGGGAGACTTCAAATATTTTCATAAATCTAGAAAAGAAACATTGGCTCCAGGTTTTAATTCAATGGCTAAGCAATTCGCTGAAGCCCGTAAATTACTAGGAGAGGCCAGAGAAATTGCTCCAGTTATATACAACATGGGTGATGATGATATTCGAATAGCTAAGGACTACACCGTAGAAGTATTCAGAAGGATGCACTTGCTTCAAAAAGATTTCCTTAAGAATAGCGAAGGAGCTGAAGTTCCAGAATTAGGACTAAATGTTTCCTCTTTGGATAAAATGAAGCAGCACCCCTTATGGAATGAACACTATCAGTTCCAATTAAATACTATTTTCCCTCATACTCTTAGGCTCGGAAGAAGACTATATACTGGTGATGAATTATCTAAAATGACTAAAGGTAAAATTAATGTCGATGAATATTTCCTCCTATTTGAGGCTTCGAAGAGGAGTGCTGCAGGAAAAACCCTAACTTCAGAACAAAAAACGCTAATGAGCATAATTGAAAAAGAATATGAGTCTCTTGGAGAAGAAAAACTTCATGACCTTATAATTACCAGAAACTTTAATCTTTCTATTAAGACTAAGAAAGCAGAATATCTTGACTGGATAAGGCATTATCTAAACCAGACTCCAGAAGTTAGACCTAAAAACCATATTGGTACTCCACTAGGAATCTTAGGTTTGCTAGCAGCTAACGGCGAAGAAGTTCCAGATATGATAGTTACGCAAAACAATTTAGAAACAATGGCTATCTCTAATCAGGAAGCTTATGCAGTTTCAGTATCGGGACTACTTAAAACTGTTAATTATCTACACAGACAAGGATCAAGAACTGATGCTCGATCAGATATCTCTAGAAAGATTATTACTTCCAAAAAGCAGATTGCCGAACCAGGCGCACAGATACATACACGAACCGATGAGGGTAATCACATTATTACAATATTAAATGACTTACAATATGAAAAATCTTTTTCCATTCCGGAGAGGATGACTATTGTAGGGCTCTGCGATCTTCAACATGGATCTATTACTGCAAGGCCAGATCTTTTGATTAAATACCTAGACTATATAAGGGCTAGAGCGATAGGGGAGAGAACTACGGCTATATTCTTCGGTGGAGATATGCTTCATGGAAGGAACTATCCTAATTTCCCAAGCGAATCTCAGTTAACTGGCCTTATGGCTATGGACTCCCAAGAGGATTTTACAATAAGAGTATTTAAAGAAGCCTTTGGAGATTTTACTCAGGAAGAATTAGCAGCTATAACTTCCGTATTGGTTCAGCCAGGTAATCACGAATGGAATAGTGGCACCACAAAATGGCATGGATATTCATTTACAACCTATATGCGTAGTGCTTTTGAGAAAATGTTCGCAAGGGGTGGATATACCGATGAGGAGATATCTAAGATAGTGGAATCTCACGAGGCAAGTATTACTAATAAAGGTGAGTACATATCGGGATATACCGGAATTAAATATTTTGGTGATCTGGGAGTCTTAATACAACATTATCTTATGGAAAAAGGTGCAAGTAGTGGAATACCAGTTCAGCAAACTGAAGGTTTCGTAAAAGGACTTGGTGAGCTAGCTAGAAATCTAGACATATTCATGCAAGGACACTGGCACCACCCTCAATTACTCGTAACTGGAAATAAGATAGGTGTAGGAATGGGTTCTATTGCGGGAATGAGTGATTTTGAACTTAAGAGGGGACTGCGTTCTACTATAGCTGGAACTTTAATACATATTGGTGGAGGTCAGCCTCCACAAATAGAATTTATTTCTCAAAGCGCCCTTCTCGGCAGAGTGGTTAAGACCGGTGGCTTTAGAGCTAGGAAGCTAAAAAGTGAAGGCTTTAAAGACGATGAAGGTTTTGACCCTATGAAACATGGACTATACATACCAGGTGCTCCTAAATCTGCTATACAAAAGAAAATATTAGTTCAACAAAGAGAAGCATCAGAAAGAGTTGGAAGGATCAGTGAATTTAGATAATTATGAATATTGGAATAGTTGTACCGAAATCTAGTAAGTCTAAAGCATATAAAAGAGTTTACGAAGAGTTATCTAATCTGGGATGTCGTCCTTTATCGTTGCCAGTAAATGAATCAGTTGTAGAAATTTTAGAGGATGAAATCTATATCAAAAGAAGAGTGGGTGAACAACTTGGAAGAATAGTAATTGATGGAGCTTTGTTAAGACTTGGTAGTGCTTCATCAAAGAGTTTTGCTCTTGTTCAGGCATTAGAGACTAAAAAGATTCCTGTAACATCAAGAGCTATGGCTATTAAATTTGCCGGAGATAAACTACTTTCTGGCATAATACTTGCCGAAAATAAAATTCCTACGCCTCACACTATTGCAGCAATTTCTGCGACTAATCGTAAAATAATTCCTCCAATAGTTGATAAAGTTCAAGAAAATAGTAAATCCCCACTTATAGTTAAGACTCGGTCGGGTTCAAGTGGTAATGGTGTTACACTCGTTGAATCTAGGAGGGGTGCCATTTCTCATCTTGAGGCATTAGGTAGACCTTCAATTGTTCAAAAGATGATTTCACCATCACATGTAGATACAAGAGTAATAGTTATAGATAATCAAATAGTAGCATCAATGCAAAGAGTTGGTGATGATAGAGATTTTAGGGCCAATCTCGGAAAAAAAGGCACAGGATTTAAATATAATTTAACAGATAATCAAGCTGAGTTAGCTTTAAAAACTGCTGAAGTCAGTGGGTTGGGTATAGTAGGAGTTGATATAATGACAGACAGTAACCTTGAAAAAGATTATGTTATTGAATATAATTCCAATCCCGGATTAGAGATAGAAAATGTAACTGGAATTAATATAGCAAAATATATGGCTAGATTTGCCCTGAAGTTAGCTATTGAAGGTTATGGTAAATTTTAAAGAAAATGAATAGAAATTTTGATAAAAATATTAGTTCACCATTAATTTATCCTATAAGCGATTTTCAAACACTTCCTACTATTGACCCTTTCGAGGATCTCATAAAAAAATATAATAGAGTGACTAATAATTTATTTAGTATTAATCTTCAATTTGAAGTTTTAAATGAAGATCCAGTAATGAAAAAAACAAATCAATTATTCGATAGACATATCGTTATTCCAGATCTGCACGGAGAAAATCAACTACTCGAAAGTGTAATAGCTAAATACCAAAGAGAAGACTTAGGATTTGTTTTCCTAGGTGATCTAATAGATAGAAAAGGTGAAATTAAGGAACCAAATAGTGTTCCCAGATTACTAGATACAATTATGGGGCTAGGTGAGCAGGCAATTATTTGTCTTGCTAACCACGAATTAATATTGCTTGGGGCACTAAACAGCGACGATCCTCTTCGCTCATACGCCTATTCACATTATTACGATATGATAAAAGCGCGGACAGTATCAGATTATGGAATTAATGAAGATAGATTTGGATGGAACAAAGACGAGCTTAGAGAAAAAATGACAGATCTTGGACATATGGCTTTGCTAATGAGCGCAATCCCATATTATGAAACAGATACTTTTATAGCTACACATGCCGGAATAAATCACAATAAGCCGTGGGAAGTTCAGAAGGAGAACCTCGATAGGCTTGCCGAAGATTTATCGAAGGGTATATATCCAGATCCATATCCAAAAAATGGAGTACAACTTGAAGTAGAATTAGAGCCAATATTCTCAATGAAAAATGCTACGGACACTAAAGAAATAACATCTACAGATAAAATTATAATATCTGGACATGCTCATACACTTCATGGCTCTAAGGTTATGGGATTAGAAATTAATAGAAATCCAATGAAATATAGAAAAATATTAGACGGTCAGAGAATTAGGCTTGCTTCTCAATTAAATAGACCAAAGAACGACGACTTATATATTTGGCAGGATTGGGACAACGAAATTAAAGTATTTCCGAATAATAGATAATCTACCAGTTGGTAGGAAGCGGTAAGCCTTCTTGATAGCCGGAAGTAGATTGTATTCCAATTACTGCTTTTGAGTGCATTTTATCTAATTTGCTAACACCTACATAAGTACAGGCGCTTCTTACGCCAGCCATTATCTGATCAATAATATCTTCAACTCCAGGTCTGGCAGGATCGATATAGAATTTAGAAGTAGAAATTCCTTCTTCAAATAATTCTTTTTTAGCTAATTCTAGAGATAATTCTTTCTGATTTCTTTCTCGAACAGCTCTTCTAGATGCCATTCCAAAACTTTCTTTGTACGCTCTTCCACTTTCGTCAAATCTAATTTCGCCGGCACTTTCATGAGTCTTAGCAAACCAACTAGCAAACATTACATTTCCAGCTCCACCTGCCATAGCAAGCGCTATATCTCTTGGATATCTAATTCCACCATCTGCCCAAATGTGTTTACCTAACTTCTTGGCTTCATTGGCGCAGTCCAATACTGCAGATAACTGCGGACGACCTACACCTGTCATTACTCTTGTGGTGCACATAGCTCCTGGGCCGATACCAACTTTAATAACGTCGGCTCCAGCTAAGAGTAAGTCTCTTGTGCCTTCCTTGGTTGCTATATTTCCGGCGACAATAGTAACTTTCTTAGATAGTTTACGTACCGTCTTTATTGCATCTATCATCTTCTGTTGATGACCATGAGCTGTGTCTAGCACTAAAATTTCTACTTCCCAGTCAATAAATGTTTTAGCTCTTTTTTCAACATCCTTATTAACTCCAATAGCTACAGCAACTTTAAGTCTACCTTTTTTATCTAGATTGGGTTTATATATCTCACTTCTAAGACATGCTTTAGGAGTCATGATGCCAACTAGTTTTCCGGATTTGTTAACTACTGGCGCTACACTTAGTCTATTGTTATTTAAGAAATGATACATTTCTTTAAGATTCATAGTATCTTTTAGTGCTAGCACTTTCGTGTTCATGACATCAGAAAGTGGTTTGAATCTATCGAAGCCTTCCATATCTGCTTCTGTAACTATTCCAATTGGTTTGTTATCTTCATCAACGACAACAACGGCTCCATGAGATCTTTTATGAATAATATTCTGAGCTGTCGATACTATATCTTTTTCGCTTAAAGTGAGTGGGGTATCAAAAATAGGGTGAGCATTTCTTATGGAATCTATAATTCTTTTAGTAACACTTAATGGTGCATCTTGAGGAAGAACCGCAAGTCCGCCTCGTCTAGTTACGGTTTCTGCCATTCTCTTTCCACTAACAGCAGTCATATTAGCTACAACTATAGGTATATTAGTAAGTCCATCTGGTGCAGAAAGATCCACATCAAAACGTGAATTAACATCAGTTTTATTTGGTACTAGAAAGACATCATTGTAGGTAAGATCAAATGTTGGTTTGAGATTGTTTAAAAATTTCACTTTTTAGGCTCTATTACTAATATATTTTAATTAAATTAGTAATGCTTGTAAAAAGTAATTTAGACAACTCTATATTCATCTTCACCAGTAGATAGTAGATTTAATAGAGAGTCTACTGCCATATCTGATGATTTCTTTAGAAAACTTCGTGAATTATACGCTTCTGATACAGTTGATCCATACCATATTCTATTACTTAGGCCTTTAAATAAGTCATGGTTACTGACTTTATCGAAAGCTGCTCGGATTTTACCTGCCTTTAATGCTTCAGCTAAGTCCTCTTCGTTTATAATTCCATCCCTAGATATACTTACAAGTAGTGCATTTGGCTTCATTAAGCTAATTAGGTCTTTAGTTATAGTATTGTTTTCAATTTCTTCGCCAATAGCAACAAAAATAATATCTGATTCTTTAAATAAATCTTCCTTAGATTTAAAAGTGTATTGATTATTCTTATCTGTTCTATTCCAGTAGCTTACGGATTTAGCTCCAATTCCACTAATCATATCTGCATATTTATTTCCGATGTGTCCGAATCCAAATACACCTATGTTTAAGTCAGGTAAACTATCTACGGTGTAAAAACTTGTTTTACCGTCAGGGCCAAGATCAAATAAATCTCTTTGCATAGCTAAAGTTGCGGCAAGCGACCATTCGGCAACTTCATAAACATTAGCAAACGGAGTTGTTGCAACCGCGATTCCTTTGTCTTTTGCTTTCTGCCATCCTGGCACGTGACCTACATATCCAGTGCCTGTGAATATAATAGCTTTAAGTACATCAGCATTTTCTATTACTTTATCGGTCACGTATTCTATTCCGCCAAGAATATATCCAACTTTACCTTTTATTGCTTCGGATAGTTCATCTTCGTTCATGTCAGGTTTTTCAACACGAACTACTTCATATCCTGCATCTTCCATCCTTTTAACGTGTTCATCAAAGATGAAGAGTGTATCTGTTACTAAAATTTTTCCATTCATATTTCTATTTTATCATTATTTACTTTTAATATATTCAATTAACATATTAAAATATGGGTCAAAATCTTTTGTGGTGCTCATTTTTTTAATTTCTTCTTCACTTGTCCAGCTATATTCGCTATGTTCCCAGGATAATTTAATCTCCGGAGTATGGTTTAAATATATTTCAAATAAATTCCTAGATATACTAGGAAGTCGTACTTTCTTAACTAGCCTTAAATCCTCAATGTTGATACTTACTCCTATTTCTTCATCGCATTCTCTTTTGATTGCGAACTCGTTGGATTCATTTTCTTCTACAATTCCTCCAGGTAGGTCTAAGTGAAGTGCATATTTCGGATGAGTATCACTCCTGGTTAACAGAAGAATTTTATTGTTATTATCGTAGATAATTACTTTTGCAGATTTAATCATTATTTAAGTATAGCAATACAATTAATTATAATTTTTGATTCATTTATCATTTATTATATTCACATATTTACTGAATAATAACTTAAAAATATAAATAATTTTTAAATACCATCAGATAAAATATATATATGAGATTATTTAGATTTATAAAAAATCTACCACAAAAACACTTATTAGCTTTATCTATATTGAGTGCTGTATTTTATAATTCTTGGATTTTAGGGTACTTTCTAAATAGATCTCAAATAAATAATGCATATTTTAGTGTGCTTCAAATTCCAGGCAGGCCATATTATCTTCTATATATAATATTGGATGTTATTTGTGGGCTATTGATTATATTGATTGGTTTATATCTTTTAAAAACAATAAAGCTAGATAAGAAAACAATTATATATTATTTAGGTTTCGGATTATTTATAATTCTAGATGCTATTTATCCAATCAGTAATCAATGCTCTACAACCATTTCTAAGTGTGGTTATTCATTGAGGCAAATATTCTCATATCATGATGTTTTAGGAATAATAATGTTTACCCTGATATTCTTAATACTTAAAAATATCTCTAAAATAGCTAGAAGACATCATAACGTTCTATATAGAAATATTATTAAATATAATTTTTATCTATATATTCTTTCTTTAATTAGTTTAGTCGCAAGCGTACCTTTTGATTTATTTACAGATATTACTCAAGCGGTTGTCATCATTCTGACTTCAGCTACTATTTCAATTACTCCGCTTGTAATAATTCTAGATAAGAAAATGAACTTAAATTAAATTATTATTTTAATTCCATTTAACAAAAAATTTAAATTATCTTTCCGATGTATAATATATATATGAAAATAGATTTTTATTTTGACCCGGCATGTCCATGGTGTTGGATTACTAGTAGATGGATATTACTCACAAAAAATGAAAGAAAAATTGATGTAAACTGGAAGCTCTTTAGTTTGGCATGGAAAAATGGAGAACTAGATAAGCACCCAGAAAATGATTGGCATATTTCATCTCACCGAGTTGAAAGAGTTCTAATTGCCGCTCAGAAGCAAGGAGCTGATTTATTAGATCTATACACCAACTTCGGAATCAGACATTTCCTATCCGGAGACGATTATGACAATAAATTAATCGCTGAAATAATAAGTCAACTTATGTTAGATAAGAACCTTATTGAATATGCTGACGATTCATCCTTAGATAAAGATATTATTGATTCCTCAAAAGAGGCCTTAAAGGCAATAGGAGAAGATATAGGAGTGCCTACTATAGTATTTCATGAAAATGGTAAGACTAGAGGATTTTTTGGTCCAGTTTTATCTGAACTACCTACTCAAGAAGAAGCAGTTAAAATTTGGGATTCTCTTGTTGAGTTATCTAAAATTGAATATTTCTCGGAACTAAAACGTGGTAGAAGCTCTGGACCAGATGTCTATTCCACTGCGAAGTGTTAATATTAATTCAATGGCTATAGAAACTCCCAAATACAAAGTAATTAAAAAAGAAGGAAAAATAGAAATTAGGAAATACGAAGGTTATATAAATGCTGAAGTAGAAGTTGAAGCTTCTGGATATAACTCGGCGGGTAATTATGCATTTTCTGCACTAGCAGATTATATATTCGGAAATAATATTAGTTCCAAGAAAATTGCTATGACTGTTCCTGTGAGTAGCACTAAAGTGAAATCTTCTGAAAAGATTGCTATGACAGCACCTGTGAACACTTCTATGGTTAATAGCAGTAGGTATAAAGTAACTTTCACTATGCCTTCTAAATACTCTATTGATACATTACCAAAACCTGTGAATAATCAAGTTAAGATTAAGCAAATTAAACCTCATGAATCTCTAGTAATTAAATTTTCCGGTTATACTACTGAAGGAAAAGTGGAGAAATTAGTGAATACTTTAAGAACTTGGGCAAATCTACATAATATAAAAATAAATGAAAACCCTATTATCTCTAGATTTGATCCACCTTGGATGCCTGGTATATTTAGACATAACGAAATAGTCTTCGAAATAATAGATTAAAATTATAGAATTTTGTTAATAGTTATGCATTTATAAAATACTGGATTGTTTTGAAGCTGGCTAAAAGTCAAAAATGTCTATATTCTATTTGCTGAGCACGTTGCTCTAGAACCTTTTCGCTTTTTTTAATTCACTCGAAGCATATAATTAATGCATGGATAAAACCACAATAAACATAATCTATGTTCTAGCTATGGTGACTGCGATAGTTGTTGTCGATTTACTTTTCTTTAGGCATAAATTCTGGGAAAGGCTAATAGTAAATATAGGTATAGTTTTGGTATATGTCGCGTTCTATTTTGCATTCATAAAAAATCGATAAATAGCTTAAAAATTTGCAACTCAAATACTTAGTGGTTAAATTGTAAAATTCATACTCATGGCTGGACAATTGGTTCTTGTTCAAAACTTTTACAGATGAGGATATAGTTGTTTCAGCAATAGAAGATTTGCTAGCAAGTGAGGATATAGACTCATGAGTAGCAGAAAGAAACTTGATGATAAATCTTATTTCGTACTCCTAATCTTAGTTGCAGGCTCAATGATAAGCCACTCTAGATTTGTTGAATATATTCTATATATTCTTGGAGCTTTAATTCTAATTAATTTATTTTCAAAACTTCGAAGTTATATTAAATACAAGCTATCCCATGTTGATACAATGACAGGTTTAGAATTCGAGAAATATGTAGCTAAAGGCTTGCGAAAAAAAGGATTCAAGACTCAACTAACCGAGAAATATGATTTAGGCATAGATATAGTAGCCACAAAAGATGGAGTTCGATACGGAGTACAAGTTAAGCGACACAAGGGAGTTGTTGGAGCTAACGCAGTTAGACAAGCCGTTACTGCACTTAATCTTTACGATTGCAATAGAGCTATGGTTATTACTAATAGCTATTTCAGCAAAACTGCAATTAAACTAGCCGAATCTAATAATTGCATCTTACTAGGCCGTGAAGGCTTAATGAGTTTATAATCTAGCCATGGCAACATGCGCATTCGCAATTATAAAAAACAATGACGATAAGATTTTACTTGTTCAAATTGCACCACCTTTCAGAGAAGATCATAAATGGAATTTTCCTGGAGGGGTAATAGAAGATGGCGAAGAACTTGAATTAGGTTTAGTTCGGGAAGTGTTAGAAGAAACAAATATTGTCTGCGAAATTTCAGATATGACAGATAAGTTCTCGACCATTGATCCCGAGAATGACATACATATTTTCAATGGAAAGTATGTATCTGGCGTGGTTAAACCTCAAATCCATGAAATACTCCAAGCTAAGTGGTTCACGATTGAAGAGGCTCTAAAACTTCCTTTGGCATTTAATTCAAAATTTTATCTAGAAAACACAATATTGAAATAATGTATTTTAGTATCTCTTCAAATTTTCATAATTATGATGAATTTTATTTACTTCATCGTTTTATCTCTCGTTAGATTCTAATTATTTTCTGGTGACCGAGTAATTAACCTTTAAGCAATTTTATAATCAACGCTAAGGATAACATGATTGTTAAGCCAATAAATATATCGATTATAATTTTGCCGTTTTGTTCCCAAAATGATGGAGGTACTTCACCGAAATAGTCTAAAATGTATTGCCACTCTTTGCCTTCAGGCTGCTTGATAAATTCGTACACATCATTAACTTGTTGCTTAAGCATTGCGCGTACTCTTTCTAGATCATTATCATCGTATTGGTGAATATCCTTAAAATTTGGATTATTTAGAGGTAGCTCTGCCATAAACTCAAGCAATCCTTTATCCTTTGGACCATATAAAAGATGCGCATATGACTGTAGGCCGTCTCGTCCTGCGCGACCAATCTGCTGCGTGTAGTCCGTAATACTCAACGCGGGGGAAAGGTGTATTACGTGACGGATATTTGAGATATTTATGCCCATACCAAATGCAGATGTACTAATTAGTACATTCAATTCTGGTTTTTGAGAGCCATTAAATTTATTCTGAATCTTCATCTTCGCTTTTTTATCGAGCTTGCTGTGATACAGCTCAGATTCTGTTCCCGATTTTCTAAGAGAATCCAATAACTCTTCCGCACTCTTAATGGTAGGCACGAAGATTAAGATTTTCTGCCCCTGACTCAGTTTGATAACATTATTAACATAGTCAAGTTTGTTAGTTGTGTACTTATCCTCGCCTGATTCGTGAATAAGGATCTTAATATTACTTCTGTAGAATCCAGTAACGACAACTTCAGCATTTTGGATATTTAGTGATTCAAGAATTTTATCCTGTGTTTCCTTGGAAGCCGTGGCGGTCATGGCAATTATTGGTGGATTACCAAGCCGTTCACGCAATGTACCAAGTTTTCGATAGGAAGGGCGAAAGGCCATGCCCCACATTTCAATTTCATGAGCTTCATCTATTACGAGATAAGAATACTTATTGTATAAGAATGCTGTTTTGGGGTCTCTTGATTCAAAGCGTTCCGGCGCAACGAAAATGAACTTATAAAGTTTCTTACGAATAAATTCGTACCGTTTCTTTCTTTCTTCTCCATTAATGTCGCTATTTACATAAGTTGTCGGTATTTTTTTTGACCAAATGCTCTCCACCTGATCTTTCATGAGTGCTTTCAACGGAGAAACTACAAGTGTAGGATTAAAAGCTAAAAAGCCAGGCATTTGGTAGCAAACCGACTTTCCCGAACCGGTTGGAGAGACGAACAATACATCCTTACCAGCTAGTGCTGCACGTATTGTTTTTAGTTGACCAGTTCTGAAAGTATTATTTTTCGTAAGGAAGTAGAGGTAGGGCCGCAAATCATAACCGTCATCAACACCTAGCTCTTTACGTATTTTTGATAATACTTTTTTAGTCAGCGCATTCATTTTATACAAAATACCCTGACTGTCAGGGTAAAAAGAATGAAACTCAATATGCTTGTTCTTGTGATGAATATCGCAGTAAGTTATTAGATTGTCTGGGGTTTCTTTACCACCGAACTGCTCAGGTAATATGTGATGCAAGTTGACTCTGTCGCCTTTTGTTCGAGATAAATCACAGCCATCCCACTGGCAAGTATATTCGTCTCTTTCATAGCAGATTCTTCTGACTGTAGCTGGGATTATTCTTTTACCCATTTTGCTGCATTTCAATTGGCATTATCATTTAAAGCAATAGCAATTAAAAAGGAAAAATATCCGAGGATTTTACTTGAAGAGCCTTAGCTATTTTTCCAAGTACATCGATTGAAGGTTTTAAGTCTGATCGTTCAATTTTTGAATAATAGTTAGAATTAATCCCGGCTTTATCGGCCACATCAGCTTGAGATAAGCCTTTTTCTAGACGAATTCTTTTGAGATTACTTGCTGTCTTTCTTGATGCTTTGCTATCCATATCTAACCTAATTCTATCATTAATTTTTCAGATTTTATACTGATGCAAATAACAGATTGAGATTTATGATATTTTTAACAGATACTGCTTATGTATTAGATAATAAGTGTTGACATAAGTCAAATATTGGCGTACTCTTCGCCTTGTAAGGAGATGACGATGCATAAAAGCAAGAATCTAAAACTTATAGCCGCGAATATATCGATAGGCATACCTATCTTTCTATCGCACCCCGCTCTCGCTGCGACTGGAGACATAAGCAGTGTACAGAGCTTTATACAAAGCCTAATTCAAGTCCTTGCAGGGCTAGCCGGTCTAACAGCGACCGGCTTTTTTGTTTTAGGAGGGTTTAGCTATATCACCAGTTCAGGTAATCCTGAACATTTGGAGAAAGCTAAACGAACACTGCTTTTTAGTGGAGTTGGCTTAGCCATCACCATTGGAGCATTTGTATTAAGTAATATCGTCACTGGACTGGCGACGAAAGCGTTCGGGAGTTAAGGGCTATGGTCGCATACATCAGCACAACAATCCAAAAGTTGGCTGATGTGTCGACCGCTGGAAACGATTTTCATTCTTACTTGATTCCGATTGTATATACCTTATGCGGACTCGGCAGCCTAGCAGCTGTCTTTTTTTTAATCAACGGTGGAATAGCATATATAACTAGCTCGGGTAAACCAGCGAACTTGGATCATGCAAAACGGGTAATAAAAAATGCACTTGTTGGTCTAATCATAATTCTGGGTGCAATTACACTTACTACAATCTTGTCTCATGCCTATACTCAGCCGCATTCAGTAACTGGATCAACGTTTCCAACTCTTACACCAGTACAACCAAAATCGACATCAATTAGTCTAACTACAGTTCTCATTAAAGCTATTACAGGAGTGCTGACAAGTTTAATTACAACTGCTGGTGAACCGTTTCTCAAGGCACTATCATATTTTACTTCCGGAACGCCACTCATGGGAGATAACGGAACTGTCTTTAACTTATGGTTGGCAATACTTGGCATTGCTGATACTGCATTTATCCTAGTTGTTGTTTTACTTGGTTTTCATGTAATGTCAGCAACAACGCTAGGATTTGATGAATTAGATATAAAACAATTACTGCCAAGAATTGGCGCAGTTTTTTTGCTCATGAACTGCTCGCTCTTTATAGTCGATATGATTATTGGATTATGTAATGCCATGATCCATGCAATAACCCTTAGTTTTCCAACCGCAAATGTTTGGACAGTATTAACAGATATCGCAAATGAGTCTGGGGCACTTGGTCTAGCTGCTCTTATGATAATGATTGTTTTTCTAATCCTCGCCGTGATTCTACTAGTCTATTACGTGGGAAGGTTGGTTACGCTATATATCGGAGCAGTCTTATCTCCACTAGTATTTATGATGCTACTTATTCCTGGTTTTAAAGACTTTGCTGTGAATGCTATTAAAACTTACATTTCTACAATCTTTGTTTTATTCGTTCACGTCGTCATTCTAATACTTGCTGCATCTATATTTGCAGGTCTTATTAGTAGCGACACTCACAGCGCTGATCCAATAATGGCTCTTATCGTAGGGCTGGCTACAATCATTGCGCTACTTAAAACCCAAGGACTTATGATGCAATTTTCATACGCATCTATTGGGCCAAAAACAGCTCGTAAACTCGGAAGTCAATTCGTAAACAGTGTAAGTCTCATTACTTCTAAAACGAGATCGGTGGCATCATCAGTTTCAACTGCTCGCACCGCCAGAGAGTTCACTCCATCAATGCGCCCTTCACCCGCATTCGCAGGTGCTAGCAGTGCACCTCATGTTATAACTAGGTCGATTGCACAATCAACAAATTCTGGAACAAGTAAGCCAATGAAGGCTGAATCTAAACCGAGTAATGATAATGGAGATAAGTCATGAAATCTACAATAGTCCCAGCTCAGGTAACCACAACTGAAGATAAGATTGTTGGGTCTATAAGTGTTACTCAATTGATACTGTTGGTGATCCCAGTATTCGTTGGAGGTATGAGCTACGCCATTATGCCACCATCGCTTAAGTTTTCTTTGTATAAAGTTTTTCTAGTACTCATTCTATTCATAGTCTTTGGAATTATGGCAATTCGAATAAAAGGTCGTCTAGTTATGGATTGGATTCTAATACTACACAACTACAACCGTCGACCCAGGTATTACGTCTTCGATAAAAATAGTGTTGCGCAACGAAATATTACCAAGGAGCCAACATTGGCAAAAAATAATAGTCGAAAAAACACAATTACTATTGAGTCTGTTTTGCCTCATCCGAGTTTATTGCTCGCTGAAGAACTTGTTAATCATCCAGGGAGTAGAGTCAGCTTAAGGTTAAGCCGTAAAGGAGGATTTCATGTACTCGTTAGCAAAGGCGAATAAAAAAGCATCATCAAGATTACAAATAGATATTAAGGGGATTGAGGACAATATTCTCTTATTGCCCAATCATGAATATAGATTAGTGCTACATGTATCATCGGTTAAC